>Ga0256404_1001373_pt1 | contig 59281 bp, 58 predicted proteins | sample RumenRJG_01DNA_FD_185990 | JGI IMG/M metagenome (GOLD analysis project Ga0256404, IMG submission 185990) | Bovine rumen microbial communities from Lethbridge, Alberta, Canada - RJG_01 | ecosystem: Host-associated > Mammals > Digestive system > Stomach > Rumen | place: Canada: Alberta | collected... | reverse complement strand
TCTCCCTCTTCTGAATCAGAAGATCAGAATCCACAAACTCATATCCGATCTCTTTTGCAAGTATGACGCCGACTGTGCTCTTTCCCACACCCGGCATGCCGATTAAAACAATATTATTCTTTTTCATATTTAGTCCTTCAAAACCATGTCTATAGTGCCACCACCATATACATATTCGCCATCATAGAATACTGCAGCCTGGCCGGTTGTGATAGCACGCTGCGGCGTGTCAAACGTGACCTTGTAATATGTTTCAGATGCATTGATCTTACGATTCTGGTTTGCGTAATATTCCGAAACTTCTTCTGAAGAAATTTTTTCAACCGTCCCCACAGCTTCCTTCCCGCGGTAGCGCGTCATGATGGAAAGCCGGACTGGCGCGTCAATTGAAGGCACAGAAATCCAGTTTACATCACGGACAATAAATTCCTTTGAAAAAACCTTATCCTCAGAACCCACGAAGACAAGATTTTTCTCCATGTCCTTGTCATAGACAAAAATCCGCTCACCTGCTGCAATGCCAAGTCCTTTTCTCTGTCCCGTCGTATAATGCACGGCGCCTTTGTGCTGGCCTATTACTTTTCCATTTTCATCAATGAAATCCCCAGGCGCATAGCTCTTGTTCTGGTATCTTTCCATGAAGCCTACATAATCGCCGTCCGGAACAAAACATATATCCTGAGAATCGCCCTTTTCCGCATTGATGAGTCCATGCTTTTCTGCAATCGCACGTGTCTCATCCTTCGTCATACCGCCAAGCGGGAAAATCGTATGCGCAAGCTCTTCCTGCGTAAGAGAATACAATACATAGGATTGGTCCTTCTTTGCATCTACAGAACGCTTTAGAAGATAACGCCCAGTCTCCTCATGATATTCAATCTGCGCATAATGCCCGGTCACGATATTGTCATAGCCCTTTTCCTTCGCAAGCTTCCTGAGGGCAACAAATTTCAAATACCTGTTGCATTCAATGCAGGGATTCGGCGTACCGCCGGCCTCGTATGTCTTTATGAAGGGCATGATGACCTTGTCTTTGAATTCATCAGAAAGATCAATGATTTCATAGGGCATGCCGAGCTTAATAGCCACGTATGCCGCATCATAAATATCCCTGTCTGAGCAGCAGGTCTTCGTCTTCTTAAGATTCTTCTCCGGGCTGTCATAGAGCTTCATCGTCGCGCCCATGCAGGTATATCCCCTTTCAAGCATGAGCACAGCCGAAACAGAGCTGTCGACTCCCCCGCTCATTGCAATTAGTGCTGTCTTTTCATTTTCTGCCATATTATCTTCCAATCTTAATATTCTATAGCCAAGCGCAAACCAAAAACATTTCACCCATTCTAAAGCAAATATCAGAATAATGCCATCAAAAATTTACTAATTACGCATGAAATGATTCATTAACAATATCATTCTCTGTAAAAAAGCAAATATAGCAGCATACTATTTAATGAATTCATCTTTCTGTGATAAAATATAAGAGGTAAAATTTACTACTGTATATTTTTAGGCAATAGAAGAAAACAATCGGTCAGTCAGCTGTTAACATGAAAGAGCAAAATAAGAGCCTGAACATCAAATAGGAGAAAAGAATGCCAGAACAAAATATTCCCGATGTCATATTCGGAAAAGATATTCATAAAAAATACAAAGGCTTTGAGCTTTCGATTCCTGAGCTTCACATAAAGAAGGGACTTGCCGTGGCCTTAGTCGGCGAAAATGGAGCAGGCAAATCGACGCTTCTCAATATCCTATCCGGCGTAAACCGGGATTTCGAAGGCGACATACGATATTTCGACGAGCAGAAATCCATGGCAGAGGATGAGAATGATATAAAGGAGCGGCTTGTTTTCACTGCGGCAAAGGAATATTTCTTTCCGGACTGGAGCATAGAGCAGGTTCAGAATATGTATGGCATCCTCTTCAAGAGCTTTGACAATGAGCATTTTAATGCACTTTACAAAGACATGGAACTTCCAGAAAAGAACCACAAGGTTTCGCAGCTTTCCGATGGAAATCTGATGAAGCTGATGCTCTGCGGAGCATTCTCAAGAAACACGGATCTGCTCATCTTAGATGAACCATCTGCTGCACTTGACCCTCTGATGCGTGACAGCTTAAATAAGATGTTATTAAATTATCTTGACGAAAAAAACGGCCGGACCGTATTTTTCTCTACGCACAATATCAGCGATATGGAAAAAATCACCGACTACCTCATTATCATGGAGCATGGGCAGATCGTTGAAAAAGGCTTCGCTGACGAGCTGCAGGAAAAATACATTTTCATGCATGATGACAGCGAGCTTTCTGATGATATTAAGTCTTTTCTCTATGATACAACGGTGAACAAGAAAGGCTTTGACGGAATTGCGCTCTCGACTGAGAAAGTGAATCTCGAGGACAAAGTGAGTGAAATCCGCCCGGCTTCACTTTCTGAAATATCGCTTGCCGTGATGAAGCATTATTCACGAAGAGCCCAAGGGATGGTGCTATGAAATATTACTTACTATCAGTTCGAAGAAAAAAATTATTTTTATCGGTTTTTATTCTTGTTCCTCTTGTACCATTTTTCGCCTCGCTGCTGCTTACAAATAACCATAATAATCTCATGGATTTTTACCGCTATTTCATTTTTGGCGGATTCTTAGGCGCATATGAATGGATGCTCGAATATTTCACCCAGTTCGATTATTACGGTGGGAAGAAAATAAATAATTTCACGTTCTTCCTGACGTCTTCAAAAGGACTTCCCACTTTTAAGAAGATCATATATGGAAATACCGTAAGAAGGATTTTGAATTATTTATATTATTTTCTTCTTGCATATTTAGTGATTCTCTATGAAGATGACAGCGAGAAAATGCTGCAGGCTTCAATCGTCGCATCCTCCTTCATCATGATGTACCTTTTTGAACTCATAATGGAAAGGATTCTGATTTCGTTTGCGGATGTCGTCTACCTTTATATTTTTATGTCTTTCCTGCCAATCCTTGGCTTCAGTATTGGTTCAATTTTGAGCTTGTACTCGATGCCAAGAAGAGTCACGACAAGCGTGATCGTTCTTATCATAAGTGCATTTTTGGAAATAAAAAATAATAACAGGATTTATAAGAAGGCTGTTGTTACTACAAAAAAATAGAAAGGACTGCATATGCTGATTTCAGATATCAAACTATTAAACAGCATATTCAAAAATCTGGTTTGGAAAAAGAGCCTGAAATTCATCGTCATCATGTTTCTCATCCTGATTCTCTTAAGCCTGTCCCTGTTATTAATGGATAACGGCACAGGCATAGAGTTTGTGAGCTTCTATATCGTCATCATGGTAAATGCGATTTTTACGAGCTTCTTCATGCTGTTCATGCCGCTTGATTCATCGAAGTTCTTTATGAATTCTCCGATTCGAAAGCGCCTCATGACAAAGATCATCCCGAATTTCTGCATTTTCTTCGCAGCGCTCACTTCACTTGTTTTTATTATCTTAAATTTCGTGATCAAGAATTACGAGAGCTATATGTTTACCGGAATTCTCCTGCTCTCGCTGTGGCTCATCTCCACGCCGATCAGCTACCGGCTCAATTATTTCATCGTAATATTCCTGATGGGCAGTGCCTCAAGCTTTGCCGTCATCCTTGGAGGCACAGCATTCAAAAATCTTGGAACAGCACCTCTTATTATTATTTCTGTTGCTATCTTTGTCGTATGCGCTGCAATTTCCAAGCTCCTCTATATCAAGCTCGACAAGCGCCCGCTGCTTCCGATTTCATACAAGCGGATTGCGAAATGGTGAAACGAAAACAGAGCACCTGCGTGGTGCTCTTTTATGTCAGGAAATAATAATCAAGTAATGATTTTCTTAGTCAAGTGCAATGATCACCTTAAAATATATACAGAGAATATGCCGATGATAAAATACATGATGAACATCAGCATATGGGTATCTCGCTAAGATTACATTGCCTTATATGACTGACCAGTCACATCTTCATATATCCATGTCAATTTGTAATCTGGATCCCACTTATCTTCTAGACCTGTATTCTCGAATTTAGTAGGTAAAAGGATATATTTCAGTTTTTTCGGAAAACCATCTGCTTCGTTATATAAATAATCAAATGAGTTAATACTATCAGGAATTACAATTGCCTCTATCTCGCTTTTTATTCCAGTAATAAATGGATTATAATCAGCTCCAAATGAATCAATCTTGGTCGTATATTCACCAATAATTATTTCCGATGGTACAACGACTACTTTCTCTATATCTCCTCTTTCAGATGCCAAATTACCTTGATAATATGCTGCAGCACCTCCTTTACCATCATCTCCATAAGCAACATACTTTGAAACAGGAAAATCCTTTAGAGTTTCCGGTGTAATTTCTGATGGTGTACTGTCATTATCATCTGTTGATTCATCCGATGTATCAGAAGCTGCATCATCTGTTGTGGATCCTTGCTTTGTATTATCACTTGTCGTTGATGTTTTCGTGCTTCCACACGCTGCAAGTCCTGCTGCCATCGTCATTGCAAGCAGACAAGTTATCAATTTTCTCTTCATAATGAATTTCCTCCGCTAACATAAAAAAAATATAAAACTGCAAACGCATCAAATTCATTATACAAGAAAAAAAACAAATGTAAGGAAACTTTTCTTTCATACATATTACCACTGACAAAGGAGCAATGATACATTTGATGTAACTTGAAATTATTAATGCTTATTTCCTATTTTTGTGATAATATGAATTTACTTTTGGAGATAGTGAATTATGCTGAATATCTATTATGGAAATATGCCGGATGCCATTTACAATACGGCTGTATTTTTTAAAAATACATATCAGGACACATGGATTACAAATGAACTGTCGAGAAAAATGATTCTGGACATAGATAAATCCGAAGTAATTGATGCAAATCTGATCAAGAGTCCTGTTCTCGGCGGCATTTCTCCACTTCAGCTTTCAGGAGGTGTCAAGACTCTGATGCTTATCCGCTTTGATAAAACCCATGTATTTAATGCTTCCACATGCGGCGATAATTGTGCCAAATGGATTCTTGAAATTGCAAAGGAAAGGAAAGTTGTCATCAATCTAAGGCATATCATGGATTTTGGCGATGGGGATTTCAAAATCAAAGTAGTAAATAATGGGAAGGTTGCCCACAACATGAGAGAGCTTCTTTATTATGCTGGAAATTATGTATAGGTAATATCATGATTGGCTCACACAAGATAAGGGTTCAGAATAACAAAACAAAATATGAATTCGAAATCCGACGTAATATCACGATTGTCCGTGGTGACAGCGGTACTGGTAAGACCACGCTTTATGATATGATTGCCGAATACACCAGACTTAAAGCATCGAGTGGAATCCAGATTTCTTCAGACAAGGCTTGCGTTGCTCTTATCGATATGGATTGGATGCATCAGCTTAATGGAATTCATGACAGTATTGTTTTTATTGACGAAGGCGCTGAATTCCTAACATCAAGGGATTTTGCTGTCGCTGTTTCTCAAAGTGACAATTATTATGTGATTTTCAACCGTGAGAATTTATATGAACTTCCTTTCAGCGTGAATGAAATATATGAAATACAAACAAGTGGTAAATTTCATTCACTGCAGCCGATATATCTTTCAAATGAAAAGCATATTTATTCTGACCCGGATAATTCTGATCATATCACCTATGACACTCTTCTTACGGAAGATTCAGAATCTGGCTTTCAGTTTTTCAACAAGCATTTTGAAAATGATAATATCAAAGTGTGTTCTGGAAAATCAAAATCTGGAATATATAATTTTCTTCAGAGCAATACAGATAAGAAAACTTTCATAGTCGCAGACGGCGCTGCATTTGGAGCCGAGATGGATAAGGTCATGAAGGTCATCCATCAATATCCTGATAAATTCACCTTATGTCTGCCAGAATCATTTGAATGGCTTATATTAAAATCAGGGCTTATCAATAATGCTAATATTATTAAAATCTTATCTCATCCTGAAGAATACATTGACAGCAAACAATTTTTAAGCTGGGAAAGATATTTCACGAAATTGCTCATAGATTATACATCAGGAACACATATGGAATATACCAAGAAAAGGATAAATACCTTTTACACTATCCCAGAAAACAGCACGAAAATAATTGATGAAATATCAAATGGAAATATCAAATAATCACATACAAAAGAGCACCCGTGCGGTGCTCTTTTTGTATCATCATAATAATCAGGTAATAAATATTTTCGTCAAACGTGATGCTCATTTCCTATTTTTTTCAGTTTTCTCATTACCATATGAGTACCTCGCTAATGACTATTGATCAATAATAAGATTTGTTTTTCCTTCTGATTGTTCATTAAGGCTTATTAACGTATCCAAATTTTTACAGTTTTCTGCTGTCAAACCCTTTTCTACCTCTACTGTTTTTCCATCAGTTATTAAAAACATATCTACTTCTTTCAAAGAAGTCGGAAGTTTCATCATACAATTTGAACATCCTGAAAATGAATGATCTCCTAAATACTCTAAAGAGTTTGACAATAATACATATTTCAAATTTTTCATATTACCAAAAGCACCACTTGAAATATATCTTACTGTATCAGGAATAACAATACCTTCTACATTATCGTTATTTAATAAAGCACTAGACTCTATCTGAACAACTTTCTTTCCTTCTATTTCCGAAGGGGAAACTTTTCAGAAGTGCCTTGTATCTAAGTCACAGATAAAAATATACAGAATTATTGTAACCCACTTCCTCATTTTTCGTATTACCAGATAGAAAGAAAACATTGTCAAAGATGCTTCTGTCTATTAAAATAAAACATATATGCTTTGAAGGAAGGAGTTTCTCATGAAAAAGAAAAAAATAATTTCGGGACTTGCACTGATGCTTTCATTTGCTATGCTCGCAGGCTGCGGGGACAGTGCCAGGTCCACAGCGGATACTTCATATTATGCTAATGATGCAGCATCAGAAGACAGCAATTCCTATGGCACATCAAAAAGCTATGATGCCTCGTCGGATTATGCCACCAGCGATACAGAGGCGGACTATGCGGCCGGAACGGCTGGCTCTGATTTCGACAATACTACAGACACTGGTTCAGATTCCTCTGCTGACGCTTCGTCCGGTGATGCCACAGACAATTTAAATCAGGATGACCAGAAGCTCGTCTACAGCGGCGACGTTTCTATCCAGACGCTGAAATACGACGATACAATGAAAGACCTTAAGAAGCTGATTGATGACAATGGCGGCTTCATTGAGAATCAGCAGGAAAATAATAATAATTACAGCTGGTACGAGGATGATTCATCAGAAGGCGGACTTCGTGATGCCACGATCACAGCGCGCATTCCTTCAGACAAGTTTGATGGCTTCCTTGATTCCATGGCAGACCTAGGCCAGGTGATGAGCAAATCATCCTCTACTGAAAATATTACCAAAACCTATAATGACAACGATGCGCAGATCGAAGCACTCCAGAAAGAAGAACAGCGCCTGCTTGACATGATGGATAAGTCTTCAACTGTCGATGAGATGATCTCGGTTGAGAAGCGCCTCACTGAAGTCGAGACCGAGCTCAACCAGGCAAACAGTGACAAGTCATCTATGGATTCTGATATCGCTTACTCCACTGTCACAGTCTATGTCGACGAAGTAAAGAAATATTCAGAAATCTCAACACCAGATAAATACAGTGAGAAACTCGTGAGAGCACTGAAGAACTCCTGGGTTTACCTACTCAAATTCTTCCAGGGATTTCTTCTTATGATTCTCTACATCCTGCCATTTGCTGTGGTAATCGTTGCAGTTATTTTCATAATCAAAGCAATAAGAAAGAAGAAAGGCAAAAATAATAAGCCATCCAAAAAGAAGCAGGAAAAGCCAGCTGATGCAGTACCTGTTGAAGACATACAAAAAAATGGCACCTATATTCCTCAGGGAAGAAATAATAAAACAGATAAATGACTAACCAATTAGTATCAAAAAAGAGCACCTTTGCGGTGCTCTTTTAATAACATTTAATAATAGCGAAATCACATTTTTTGATACGATTAAGCTATTTATTATTCCTATAGGTGTATCACATTCCCTTAGACTTTAAGAAGTCCTTATAGGAAGAATTTACTTTGTCCTTCTCTGAAAGGATAAGGTCATTTGCTGTAACGCCTTCTGGGAATGGCCACTCAACGCCGATGTCTGGGTCATTCCACATCAGACCGCCCTCATCATTCGGATGATAGAAATCTGTGACCTTGTAGCAGAACTCTGCATAATCTGAAAGAACAAGGAATCCGTGTGCAAAGTTCTTCGGGATGAGGAACTGCTTCTTGTTCTCAGCTGAAAGCTTTACGCCGAACCACTTGCCGAAAGTCTTTGAACCATCACGAAGATCTACGGCAACATCAAAGACCTCGCCGTTGATCACGCGGACAAGCTTGTCCTGTGGGAAATTGATCTGGAAGTGAAGGCCACGGAGAACACCCTTCTTGCTAGCGGACTGATTGTCCTGGACGAAGTCATAATGCAGACCTTCTTCTTCGAAATCGTTCTTATTGTAAGTTTCCATAAAGTAACCGCGGTTATCGCCGAAGACCTTCGGTTCTACGATGGTAAGGCCTTCAATGCCGCCGCAATTTCTAGTAACAGTTAATTTACTCATTTTTTCTCCTAAAACAATATTCCTAATACTCGCTCCCGCACGGACAATGCTGTCTCTCGCGAGACGCCTCGCGGCTTCGTGATTTTTGCTTGCGTTGCGTAAACTCATCCATCGCCTACCGGCTCGGATTCGTTAAGCAACGAGTAAAATCAAGACTCGCTGTGAGACAGTATTGCCGTGCTCGCGCTCGCGTCATGCTCTTAATTTACAATAAAATCTTACAGTCCTTCTGCAACCTCGAGGATATATTTGCCATATTCCGTCTTCTTGAGCTCAGTGCCGAGCTTGATGAGCTGGTCACGGTCGATGAAGCCACGCTTGTAGGCAATTTCCTCGATGCAGGATACATAGAGGCCTTGACGCTTCTGGAAGGTTGCAACGAAGTTTGCTGCAGAAAGAAGCATGTCCGGATTTCCTGTGTCAAGCCATGCAAAGCCACGGCCGAGTGTTTCGACATGAAGCGTGCCCTGGTCAAGGTAGGTATTATTTACGGAAGTGATTTCAAGCTCGCCACGGGCTGATGGCTTGATGGACTTTGCAATTGAAACAACGTCATTGTCGTAGAAATAAAGTCCTGGCACTGCGTAGTTTGACTTTGGCTTTTCAGGCTTCTCTTCAATAGAAATAGCCTTGCCTGTTTCGTCAAATTCTACAACGCCATATTCCCTTGGGTCTCTTACATAGTAGCCGAAAATCGTAGCACCCTTTGTGGACTCCGTCCTCTTTGCTGTATCAAGAAGAACCTTTGAGAAGCTCTGACCATAGAAAATATTGTCGCCAAGAACTAATGCCACTGCATCGTTTCCGATGAACTTTTCACCAATGATGAACGCTTCTGCAAGTCCGTTTGGCTTCTCCTGAACTGCATACTGGATGTCCATGCCAAGCTGTGAGCCATCCTTCAAAAGCTCCTCGAATACTGGGAGATCTCTTGGTGTAGAGATGATCAGCACTTCCCTGATTCCTGCAAGCATAAGCGTGGAAAGAGGATAATAAATCATCGGCTTGTCATAAATAGGCATGATCTGCTTTGATGCTGCCTTTGTCAGAGGGTAAAGCCTTGTGCCAGAACCTCCGGCTAAAATAATTCCTTTCATTTCGCCTCCTGAAAAATAAAAATAATCTTAATCCTATAGTTCTTTTTTTGCAAGTGAAAGTGCATCTGCAATGACGCCATCCATGTTAAGATACCGATATTCGCCGAGTCTTCCACCAAAGATCACAGCCTTGTCCTTCTTTGAAAGGGCTAAATATTTCTCATACAGTGCGTTATTCTCTTCATTATTCACAGGATAATACGGCTCTGCACCCTTCTCCCACTTCTTTGAATATTCATGCGTAATAATCGTGGTAGGTGCCTTTGTAAATTCGAAGTGCTTATGCTCAATAATTCTTGTATATGGAACATCAGCTGCAGTGTAATTTACGACTGCATTGCCCTGATAATTTTCTTCATTTAATTCTTCTGTCTCAAAACGAAGCGACCTGTACTCTAGCGCACCAAATTTATAGTCATAATACTCATCAATCTGACCTGTGAAAATGAGCTTATTGTACTTTACCTTCGTGCCGTCTGAAAGCTTATTGCCATTCTTTTTGAATTCAAAGAAATCTTCAGAAAGCTTTACGTCAATGCCTTTCAGCATATGCTTTACCATCTCAGTATAACCGCCCAATGGAATGCCCTGGTAACGGTCATTGAAATAGTTGTTATCGAAAATAAATCTCAAGGGAAGGCGCTTGATGATGAATGCAGGAAGCTCTGTGCATGGCCTGCCCCACTGCTTTTCCGTATAGCCTTTGATTAATTTCTCATATACATCCGTGCCGACAAGTGAAAGTGCCTGCTCCTCTAAGTTCTTCGGCTCTGTGATATGTAAGTCTTTGATCTGTGCGTCAATAATGGCACGTGCTTCTGCCGGTGTCTTTATGTTCCACATCTTTGAGAATGTGTTCATGTTAAACGGCAGATTGTAAAGCTCGTCCTTGTAAACAGCGACTGGAGAATTGATGTAATTATTAAATTCTGCAAACTTGTTTACGAATTTCCAGATCTTTTCATCGGATGTGTGGAAAATATGCGCACCGTATTCATGGACATTAATGCCATGAATATTCTTCGTGTACGCATTTCCTGCGATATGGTCTCTCTTGTCGATGACAAGGACCTTTTTGCCGGCTTTTTTCGCCTTGTATGCGAAGGTCGCGCCAAAAAGTCCTGCCCCCACGATCAGATAGTCGTACTTCATTGTAGCTCCTGTTCTAGCATTCCCGAATCAAGGGAGCTTCCGGTCTTGCCATACTTTATGAAAGAATCATAAAGCATCTGAGTTTCATCATCCCCCGGTTCAAACGGAAGACGCTTAATGCCCTTCGCAAATTTCCGAAGTGAAGAATCCTTGTAGTCAAACTGCCTTTCAGGATCCTTTGTCAGAATCTCATAGAAAAAATTGAGTTCCTTTATAGCCATATTCATGCCGCAGAAAAATCTTGCATCTTCATAAGGCTTCTTAAAAAGGGATTTTCTCATATATTGATACGCTGACAATTCCGTGAGCCTCTTCTCGAAAAGCTTTAGCTCGTCTGTCATCGGCTCTGTCTGCTTTTTGCCGTCTTCTTCAGCTTCCTGCTTTGAAAAATTTTCCTTCGTCTGAAAATCTGCACTCTGCACAAGCGAGCCCTCATTCTCAAGATAATGATAAAGTCTTGCAGGCGACATCCGAAAAAGCCTTGCGTATTTCAAATAATCTGCTACGAACGCACAGTCTTCTTTGTACCAGAGATTCTCCTGAAAATGAATCTTGTGCTTTCTAATAAGGTCAAGTCTGTAAATCTTATTCCAAAGATAGCCCTCATAATTCTGTTCAAAGAATATCCTGCACAGCATATCTGCACCTGAAAGCACACGACTCACCGTTTCCGGCGTCTCATAAAAAACTTCGCCATACACTTCTGGCTCAGCCTTTGGCGCATCAATCACCGGCACAGAAATATCATAGCCGCACGCTGCTCCTGCCACGCCATCAATCTCATCCGTAAGATAGGAAATGATTTCAGGATCTATTCTGTCATCACAGTCAAAGAAGCAGACATACTTCCCCTGTGCCTTACTAAGCGCAACATTCCTCGCATGCGAAACACCGTAGGAGTCATCCGTGATGACTTCAATATTCGGATATGTCTGATTCTTAATGTCGTCAAAAATCGGACGGCTCAGATCAGACAGCTCCTTGATAGGAATTATTATTGAAACTAAAGCTTCAGCCATATAGTGCTTTCTTATTAGCTAAACTCGCTTCAGCGATAATATTAAATCATTCAGACCCGCTCTCGCTTCGTGACCGACGCAGCGGTACTAAATTCGCGCCATGCGCTCATTAAGTGCCGGCGTACCGGTCAAGAGTCTTCAGATTTAATATTTCGCTTACGCTCGAATTTACTGCTAACTCAGACTTTGTCCCCATACATGGAGTCATAGTACTTCTGATAGTCGCCGCTTGTGACATTCTTCATCCAGTCCTGGTTGTCAAGATACCACTTTACGGTCTTCTTGATGCCATCTTCGAAGCATGTCTCTGGCTCCCAGCCGATTTCTGCCTTGATCTTGTCAGGGGCAATGGCATAACGCCTGTCATGTCCCTTACGGTCTGCAACATACTTGATGAGGTCGTAGCTTACGTTCTTCTTTCTTGGATCATCATCAGGGAGAATCTCAAGAAGCGTATCAAGAATCGTGTGGATGATCTGGATATTTCTTCTCTCGTTGTGACCACCGATGTTGTACTTCTCACCAAGTCTGCCCTGCTCCTGAACCATATCGATTCCCTTTGCATGGTCATCAACATAAAGCCAGTCACGGATGTTCTTACCGTCGCCATAAACTGGAAGATCCTTGCCATCAAGTGCATTATGGATGATGAGCGGGATCAGCTTTTCAGGGAACTGATAAGGGCCGTAGTTGTTTGAAGTATTTGTGATATTGGCAGGGAAATGATAGGTGTCAATATATGCCTTTACAAGGAAATCTGAAGATGCCTTTGAAGCTGAATATGGGCTGTGCGGATCATAAGGCGTTGTCTCATAGAAGTATGACTTTCCGTCATCTGGAAGCGAACCATAAACTTCATCAGTTGAAACGTGAAGGAATTTGTGATTCTCCTTGAATGTGCCGTCAGGAAGCTCCCAGGCTTCCTTTGCGCAGTTAAGCATATTTGCAGTGCCAAGGACATTTGTACGTACGAAAACTTCAGGATCCTTGATAGATCTGTCTACATGGCTCTCTGCTGCGAAATGTACGACTCGCTCGATATCGTTCTCAGCGAAAATCTTTCTGATGGCTTCCTTATCGCAGATGTCAGCCTTTACGAAAGTATAATTGTCCCTGTTCTCGATGTCCTTCAGATTCTCAAGGTTGCCGGCATAAGTAAGCTTATCGACATTGATGATTCTGATCTCGTTGTCATACTTTCTGAACATGTAGTGGATGTAGTTTGAGCCGATGAAACCGGCGCCGCCTGTTACAAGATACGTTCTCATTTTTATCTCCTTATGTAAAATCTCTTAAATACTTGTCGAGCGCTGTTTCCCAGTCCGCCATGCGGTAGTCGGTCGTGAGCTTCAGCATGCGGTCCTCGAGGATGGAGTAGTGCGGCCTGTCGGCGGATGCCGGGTTCATAGCCTTGTACTCTTCGCTTGTGACATGATTTACTTTTGTGGCAATTCCCTTTTTCTTGAAGATGGCTTCAGTAAAATCTGCCCAGTTCGTGTCGCCTTCGCAGGTGGCGTGGAAGATGCCATAGTTTTCAGTAGGTTCAAGCACATGTATCATCTTAGCAAGCTCTGAAGCGGATGTAGGCGTGCCGAGCTGATCCTTTACGACTGAAACGGTATCGTGTGTCTCTGAAAGCTTGAGCATTGTCTTCACGAAATTGTGGCCTTCACCATAGAGCCATGCAGTCCTAAGGATAAAGAATCTATCAGAAAAGTCACGTACGAAATTCTCTCCTGCAAGCTTCGTCCTGCCGTATGCACTTACGGGATCTGGCGTATCTGTCTCGATCAGAGGCTTTGTCGCGTTGCCATTGAATACATAATCTGTCGATACATGGATGAGCTTTGCCCCATATTTATTTGAGGCAATCGCAAGATTCCTAGGTCCGATTGCATTTGCAACAAAGGCCTTGTCCTCTTCCTTCTCGCAGCCATCGACATTTGTAAATGCTGCGCAGTTTATGATGACATCAGGTTTTTCAGCGTTCATCACTTCATCAAGTGCTGCCTGCGAAGAAATATCAAGCTTTTTCACACCATCAGCTTCTACCATATCGGTTCGAATGAATTCGACCGAATCACCATACTCTCTCTGTATGGCTCGACCGAGCTGTCCTAACGCACCGGTCAGGAGAATCTTTTTCATACGTACTCCCTGCTCTTTCTAACCATTCTGTTTATTGCTGAGAAAAGTCCCCTGATGGAGGCTCTTGTAATATTTGAGCTTACGCCGACACCGAAAGAAATGTTTTCATTTCTCTTGTCCTTGATCTCAAGGTAAGCCGCTGCCTTTGCATGGGCACCGACTGAAAGTGAGTGTTCAGAATAATCTTCAACCGTAAAATCAATTTCAGGAACGCACTGTCTGATGGCTGTTCTTGTCGCATCAATAGGTCCGTTTCCTTCTGCATCTGAATGGAACTTTTCGCCATTGTACTTGAAGTCAACTGAAACCTCAGTGAGCTCATCGCCCTTTGAATCATCAATGTCAACAAAGATAAGCTCAAATGGATCCTTGAGCTCTAAGTACTGCTCTCGGAAATTCTTCATGATTTCCTCTGGCTTTACCTCGCCGCCCTTTTCCTCTGAGAGCTTCTGGATGACATCCGCAAATTCACGCTGCATCTTCTTTGGAATCTTGTAGCCATAGACCTCGTCCATGACGAAGGCAACTCCGCCCTTTCCAGACTGTGAATTGATTCGTACGACAGGCTCATATTTCCTGCCGATATCTGAAGGATCGATTGGAAGATATGGTACCTGCCAGATGCCGTCGTTTCTTTCCTTCATGGCGGCAACACCCTTATTGATAGCATCCTGATGTGATCCTGAGAATGCAGTAAATACAAGCTTTCCTGCATAAGGATGTCTCATATCTGTCGTCATCTTTGTGCAGCGTTCGCAAACTTCAACGATTTCATTAATATTTTCAATATTGAGTTTCGGATCGATGCCTTGTGAGAACATGTTGTATGCGACGGTGAGGATGTCGATGTTTCCAGTTCTCTCGCCATTTCCAAGGAGAGTCCCCTCAACCCTGTCAGCTCCTGCAAGAAGGGCAAGCTCTGTGCAGGCGATACCTGTGCCTCTGTCATTGTGAGGATGAACGGAAAGAATAATATTATCACGCTCTGTAAAATGCCTGCTCATCCACTCAATCTGGTCAGCATAGACATTCGGCGTATTCATCTCAACTGTAGCAGGAAGATTGAATATTACTTTATTGTCTGTCGCATGATCCCATTCCTTGTAAACTGCCTCGCATACTTCAAGCGCATAGTCCACTTCGGTTCCTGTGAAAGACTCAGGAGAATATTCGAGCGTCAGATTTCCATCGTACTTTGAAAGGCCTTCCTTGACCATTCTTGTTCCATCGATTGCAATCTGCTTTATCTCTTCTTTATTCTTGTGGAATACGACGTCACGCTGCAGGGTAGACGTTGAATTGTAAATATGAAATACGACATTCGGAATTCCCTGGATTGCTTCGAAGGTCTTATCGATAAGCTCCTGCCTGCACTGTGAAAGCACCTGAACCTTTACATCTGAAGGAATTTTATTCTCATCAACGAGCTTGCGGAGGAAATCATATTCGATCTGGCTTGCAGCCGGGAAACCAATTTCGATTTCCTTGAAGCCAAGCTTGATTAAGAGATCAAACATCTCCATCTTTTCATCGACATTCATCGGCTCTACAAGTGCCTGATTGCCATCTCGTAAATCTACTGAGCACCAGATTGGCGCCTTCTCAATCTCCTTATCCGGCCACTGTCTTTCCGGATAATGCAATACCGGATTCTTCCTGTACTTCTGATAATTCATAATAATATCTCCTTTGATATTTATTCTTTTTTAATTGTAATGCCTGTTGTAACCGTATCTGTAACTGTGTATTCGTCTGAAAGATTAAGTGTCACATTTACCGTATGATCTCCAGCCTTCAGACCGCTAGCGTCAACTATACCAGTTATTGTAGAACTGTCAAGTTCTGAAAGGTCTGACCCGAATGCCGATATTGTGACAGGTATAGTATCGTTGTCAAAAGATGCCGTCAGATTTTTCCCAAGATTCTGTATTGTAATATTCTTTGTTGGAATATACAATTGTTTTTCCGTCTTTGAAAGAACATTCACAGTAATCTTCACTTTGCTGTCTGATGAATTCACAAGCGTGACTCCAGACGGCAGATATGATGAAATGTCCACTGTCGTCGTAAAATCTGTAGTAAGTTCAGAAAGATCAATAACAGTTGGCGGAATCGTAATAGTGGAAAGCGCATTAAGAACATCGCTTGATCCCATTACCTGAACTTCATTAGGATCCACAGTAATGTCTCCTAATTGATATCCCGACTGAAGCTCTCCACTTGTCTTTACATCAATTCCAACAGTCTTCACGCTCATGATCGAAGCAGTAACCTGAACAGACTCAACACCACTCATGACATTTGTCATATCGACCTGTTTGCCATCATTATCCAGTAGTACTGGTACCACATCCTGTGAAGCATCTGAATTCATTCCATCTACATCAACTGTTGCCGTAACAGAATTTATTGAATCAATAATATCAGTAGGACCTGTAACATTGATGATATTGGGTGCGGCAGTAAGCGAAGAAACTGCAAAGCCGTCCGCCGGAGTACCGGAAGACAGCGGAGTAATGACGAATTTGCCAGTCTTCTGCTTGCCGATATTCACAGGAAGATAATAGGTCCTTGTAGATATTGTGACAGAGCCTGAATATCTTGTTGCAGCAATATCAATCGGTATCCTGTTCTTATCGCGTTCAAGATGATTCATATCTGCTGAGGCAGTAAAATCTGAAGGTGACAGCTTTTCAATAATCGACCGCTTTGCAGAAGCCTGAAACGTAATCTGTGTCTTTCCCTCCGGTATCGTATAATATTCTCCGGTATCCTGAAGAACCTCTGCATTTGTGACCTGGACATTCACGGTAAAATTCCTGGTCTGAACAGGATCGGTTATGTTTACTACCATAAACCATAGAAGGATTGCGAAGACTGCAGCAAGCACCTTTAGACCGAAGTTGTTGAAAATGACATCTTTAATCTTCTTTGCTATCTTCATCTACTAATCCTCCTTCCTTTTCGTCAAACTTGACCTTTCTCCTGTGAAAATGTCTTTTCTCGCTGACTACAGGAACGATAGGCGTCTGCGCATGTGTAAGCAGTTCTCTTAACTGCTTTTCATTTATGTCATGAAGGAGCTTTGAATCCTGTGCTGCAGATACAGCCCCTGTTTCTTCTGAAACTACAATCGTAAGAGAATCAGAAACTTCAGAAATACCGACGGCAGCCCTGTGCCTCGTACCAAGGTCCTTTGAAATCGCAAGATTGTCAGAAAGCGGAAGATAGCAGGTTGCTGAAACAACTCTGTCTCCACGCACTATAACGGCTCCATCATGAAGCGGCGTATTCTTCTCAAAAATATTAATAAGAAGCTGGCTTGTGACGACGCCATCAACTGGAATGCCGGTCCTCTCATATTCGGAAAGAACGATATCCTGCTCCACTACGATGAGCGCTCCCGTCTTTACAGCCGCCATATCAAAGCATGCCTTAATAAGCTCATTTATTGTCTTGTCAGAAAAACGTTTTTCAACATTCTTCGAAAATTTCCCTGTAAAGAAATTCTTAAGCAGGTTCGACCGGCCAATTGTCTCTAGTGCATGTCTCAGTTCTGGCTGAAATACAACAATAAGACCCAGAATCAAAGCTGACAGCAGCTTCTCACCGAGCCATAATATCGTGCTCATTTGGAAAATCGCAGCGAAAATAAAGAATATCGCAATGATCATGATGCCCTTCAGGAGCACCCATGCCCTTGTATCCTTAATCCATTTCAGAATCAGATAAAAGAAATATGCAATAATGCAAATCTCGATGACATCTGTAACATGGATATTTGGAAGTGACACATTGACAAGATTTTCAATAGCCTCCGCTACGCTTGTATAATTTGTCATGATCCATCATCCTCCAGATCATCATTTTCTGAAGCTTCAAGCTTCCTGCCCTTTTTCTCTCCGGCGGTAATATCTTTGATAACTGTCTTCTCATTTGAGAGCTTTATCTTTGGAATCGCAGTGACATAGTAATAATAGTCATCATCCTCGAAGCGTGTTCTCTCAATTCTGGAATAATCATATTCCTTAAATAGAAATACAAAAACGATACCAACAGCAAGCGTAATAATATTCGAAATAATAAGTACCGGAATGTCAGACACTTCACTGAAAATAAAACATCCAAGCAGCATTATCGAAAACTCAGAAAAAACACCAAATAACACTGCCAGAATAAATCCATTCTCGATGGGATAGCTCCTGAGCATGTAAGTCACAAGAAACATTACGATGACCGCAATCATAAATACATAAAACATCGGGGCAGAAATCATCTCTCTGGTAATCAGGTCTATTGCAGAAATTGGATTTTTCTCATCTGTAATAAGTGCAGAATTCTTATATATTGCCGCGAAAAAATATGTAAGAATAGCACTCATGATAACAGCTGAACAGTCTCTCTTTTTTCCAAAAATTCCTGTAAGCATGGGAAGAATAAAAGGAAGATTGATCCTGTACGATACTGGCTCTAATGCAAAAGCAAATACCTCCCTGCTCCTATAGGCCCCGGCAATAATATATGCAAGAATAATGAAAAGCAGCGCCGTTCCTGCAATCTCATATGAAAGCGATAAAAGTTCAATCAGAAGATATGCGACAATGACAACCGTACATGCTGAATATGGCGCAAAAGCGCAAATAACTGAAATCACAATGATAATCGCCGGATTAGAAAGCGTTTTATTGTAAGGGAAAGCACTAATGACAAAAAATAATGAGATAAATGTCATAAAAGCGGCCAGTATTTTATTTATGATATTCGAATGAAGTGCAACAAATTTCCTAATCTGCACTCTTGTCTTCATCAGTCCCGTCATGCCTTTATCCCTGTCTTTTTATAGTATCCGTCAAGTTCTTCATAGAGACCCCTAAGTGCCTTGTATTTTTTATTCCTGTCATTATATTCTTTTTTTGCAAGCTTTCTTCGACGGCCCATTCTGTAAAAGAGAAAAATAACATAACCAATAATGTCAAGGACCATAATAAGTATGATCTCCGCTTTTGATATATTGTCAAAAACCGTAAGAAAAAGTGCAGCAATAACTAATACTGAGAGAATAAGATAAATAAATGTCGAAAGAAAAAATTCGCCCAGAACCTTTTCAGCAACATAATCCTTCCTGTTTGTCTTAAGCACAGGTGTATATTCAACCTCTTCCTTTTCTTCGAAGAAGGCGATTTTTGTCATAATTTTGATCTTATCTACGTCAAGCATAATTACTGATTCAAGAATCTCATTCTGTCTGACCCCTTCTTTTCAGCAAAGGGATTTGGTCTTTCAGGTCTCCTGATGGAATCAGAGAGATTGTCTGCCATCTGCTTCTTGCATTTTTCACAGAATCTGCCTGTAAGAATTGGTGCGCCACAATTTTCGCATTGTAGCTTTACAGATGAATCCTTTGAAAACTGCAGTCTCTCTTCTCTAACCCACTGGCGGATCTGCTGGACTTCTACGTCATTATCCTCAGCGATCTTATCAATATTCGCCTTTGGATTGTCATAAATATACCGCTTTACCTGTTGAAACTTATCTTCAAGCTTTTTCTTGCAGTCAGGGCAGATCCTCTGACCGCCAAGGTAATTAAAAAGCCTTCCGCACATTCTGCAATTTTTTACTTCCATATGTCCCTCTATAAACCCTTCCCGACACAGATGAACATACAGTAAACATCTTTTATGCCAGCCCCACGCAAAGTTTCAGATACAATGTCTGCTGTAGCCCCGGTCGTAAAAATATCATCAACCAAAATTACCGAATTCGATTGTATCATTTTTTCATTAATATTAAAAGCATTTTGAAGATTTCTTTGACGTTTTATATCTGACAGTCCTTTCTGGGGAAGCGTATTCCTCGTACGGACTACCAGGTCAGAAAATACCGGGATCGAAAGCTTTTCTCCTAATGCTTTCGCAAAGACCTCTGCCTGATTGTAACCTCTCTTTTTCTTCTTTTTCTCATACATCGGAACAGGCACAATCGCATTAATATTATTTACCCTGAAGAAATCTGCATATAGGTCTGATGCCAGATTTGCAAAATATGCTGCATAGCATCTCTTATTCTGGTATTTGAACCGGTACATGATTTCTTTCATGGCACCATCATAGGAATACAGTCCCTTTGCCTGTTTAAAAATATGTTTTCTTTTCATGCAGTCACTGCATAATTCTTCCGACGCATCCGGAATTGCTTTACCGCATTTTTTGCATACAGGCTCACGTATTATAAAAACCTTTTTCCCGCACGAATGGCACAGACCATATCTCTCTTCTTTTTCTAGAAGTATTTTGCCACACGACATACATTTTGCCGGGAAAATTAATTTTTGTATTGCTTTATGGGATTTCGTTATTATTTTGTTCATGGATGACTCTTATCAATTTCTTTCGTTTTGTAAGAAGAATATAATTACTAATATTGACTTTTTTTATTCTCAAATGTAAGATTTGGAATTACTTATGTTTATTAGAAGGTAGAATAGATGAAAAAAAGATTACATAAAATTATCGCGCTTTCGCTTGCTGCAGTGCTTATTATGACAAATGCCACTGCCTGCGCAAGAAAGAAAAAAGCAACTAAGAAAAGTACGACTGCTAATGTTTCAGAAAAGGCTTCTGACTACAATATTGGCATCGCCCTTAAATATGAAAATGATGACTATGTTCTTGACTACAATGCCATGCTGCTGGGTTTTAAGGCAGCGATAAAGGATAATGCCGGGAAACATACGATTTCATATGAAGTGAATAAAGATCCGGAAAAGGATAATATGGATTCAGTAATTTCCGGATATCTGAATGATAAGGATCTGATTTTTACACTAGGCCCTGAAGCGCTAAAGGCTGCCGTTAAAGACACCACTGATATTCCTGTTGTTTCCTGTGGAGTCATCGACTTTTATGATGCCCTAGGACTTAGGTCTGCTGACAGGTATATCTGGTCAAGGAAAACTGGCACGAACATAACCGGTGTTTCTTCTCTTCCTGCCCTTGCTGAACATCTCTCCGCTCTTATTGAACTCACAGATAATGCGCCGGAAAATATTGGACTCTTTTATGAAAAAGGCAATATGGAAGAAATATATCAGAATACTCTTCTCGAAAAATATCTGGATGAAGCTGGAATAAAGTGGACAGAATTTGGTGTATCCCTAAATCCTGAAACACCTGATGACTCTGTTTCTGCAGTTACTGAACGTGCTCTGGCTACCTGCTCAATACTTTACCTTCCTGCAGGGGAAGGACTTAAGCCTTATGCTGAAGAAATTACTTCGCTTGCTTCTGCAGCTGGTAAATTTACCTTTGGTGGTGACGAAAATATAGGTACCCTGACCTCGATCTCATCCTTTGAAGATCCATATGACAAGGGCTACAAGGCAGGAGAAATGGCTTATCAGATATTATTTAAAAATGAAGAACCAGGAACGATGAGAGTAGGTCTTTCAAACGGAACGATCTCAAAGCTGTACAATAAAACCATCATAGGTTCAATGGGCGTTACACTTCCAAAATCCTTCAATGAATATGATGAATTTTTCAAAAAGTATTCTCCTGGTGAATAAGTCTGTCTTTTAATCCGCTGTATCTTACTGCTACATTCGTATTTTGCTCCATTTTGTAAAAGACGTCCTTTTCTCCGAGGATAACCACGCATTTTTTCGCCCTGGTGATTGCTGTATAAAGCAGGTTTCTGTTCAGCAGTTGTCCGGGACCGTTCATTAATATAATAACAACGGCCTCATATTCAGAACCCTGGGACTTATGAATGGTAACAGCATAGGAAAGATCCAGATCTGAAAGTGAGCTGTATGGATAAAATACTACCCTGTCCGGGAAGAATTCAATCTCAATCTCGCTTGTTTCAGGATGAATTCTTTTTATTGTTCCAATATCACCGTTAAAGACACCCTTGCCCTGCTCTACAGCTGTACCATATTTGCCATAGATATTCCACTCGAGATCATAATTATTCTTCATCTGCATGACACGGTCACCCTCGCGAAAGGTGCGATCAATGTATTTTCTCTCGCGCCTTCTATCATCCGGTGGATTTAGTGCATCCTGAAGGAATGTATTTACAGCTGGAACACCAGCATTCCCCTTCTTTGACGGACACATCAGCTGTATTTCAGATGAATCAATATTTAAATATCTAGGAAGCTTTTCAGAAATAAGTGATGCAGCATAATTTAATATTTTATTCGTATCATGCATTTCGACAAAGAAAAAATCCCTGGATTTATTGTCAAGTGTAACTGGAAGCCCCTTGTTTACAAGGTGTGCATTCTTTACAATATCAGAATTTTCACCCTGCCTGAAAATCGTATCAAGATAAACTGATGGAAATCTGTTTGATTCCAGAATATCCCTTAACACATTCCCTGGACCAACAGACGGAAGCTGATTCTGGTCTCCTACAAGAATAAGCTTTGCTGATTCTGGCAGGGCAGTCAGCACACTTGAAAATAATGGAAGGTCTACCATAGAGACTTCATCTATTATTAATGCTCCGCATTCCAGGGGATTATCTGCATTCCTGTTAAATGAAGTATATTCCCTTCCATCAGATGATTTCATGGATCCTACTTCGAGCAATCTGTGGATGGTCTTTGCCTCTCTGCCTGTAGCCTCTGTCATTCTTTTCGCAGCACGTCCGGTAGGGGCAGACAGAAAAACTTCGATTCCAAGTGCTTCAAAAACCTCGATCATCACCTTCAGCGTCGTCGTCTTTCCAGTACCAGGACCTCCTGTCAGAATAAAGAAATTATTTTTTGCAGAAAGAATAACGGCTTCTCTCTGCCTTTCATCAAGGGTGATGCTTTCATCCTTTTCAATCTGATTAATAATCGTAAGAAGCTCGCTGTCATGATCTTCCAAACTATTCCATTCTTCTCCATCAGGCTTTCCTAATGAATCTTCTCCATTTACTAAAGAATGAATCAGGCGCTTTGCTACCTTCTTTTCGAGATGATAAAAAAAGCTGTTGTATACCCGCTTAATTACGAGACCGTCTTCATCAAAGTCACCCGACTTTTCAATATAAATTCTTTTTTCAAATGAAAGATTTGAAAGAATATCATCGAGTCTTTCATCCTCAACTGGAATAAGATATTTTAGATTTCTTTTAAGTATTGGAAGTGGTAAATATGTGTGACCTTCACCGGATGCCCTGTCTAAAAGATAGAGTACACATGCACGAATTCTCTCATCAGAATTTGCTGAGAATCCCACCCTCATGGCTATCCTGTCAGCAGTCTTAAAGCCTACGCCATCAACATCTTCAGCAAGTCTGTATGGATTTTCCTTAATTACAGAATAGACATCCTGCCCATACTTGTCGAATATCTTCATCGCAAGATTCGGAGTGATGTCATATTTGGAAAGAAAAACAGAGACCTCCCGCAGGTCCCGTTTCTCTACCATCTGCTTTGATATAGCTCTTGCCATACGCTCACTGATTCCCTTTATTTCAGCAAGTCTTTCTGGCTCTTCCTCCATTATGCGAAATGTATCTTTATGAAATTTCTTTATGATCCGTTTCGCAAGATTCGGACCTATTCCTGAAATAGCGCCACCAGAAAGGTAGCGTTCGATTGCTGTTTCATCTGTAGGAACTATGTATTCAAAATGTGAGCACTTAAGCTGCTCCCCGTATACGGGATGTTCTACAAAAGCACCAGTGAGTTTTAAATTTTCACCCTGAGCTAACTTTGGCAGCGCACCGACTGCAGTAAATTCTCCTGCTTCTTCTGACTGGAACTGAAAAACAGAATATCCATTTTCATCGTTCCGAAATATGATATTTGAAACAAAACCCTGATATGTATCTTCTTCCATGAAAAAAAATTATTTGCTTGAATCCTTCGAGTCAGAAATATGATATGTCCTTGCAAGAGAATCTGTAAATTCATCTGTAAGAGAGCCAAAATTCTTATCTACCATTTCAGATGAAACTTTTGAAATCGTCTGATCCATATAGAAATCTTCCAACTGGTTAGTGGTAAGATCACCATCATCACCATTAATAAGGTCGATATTTTCCTTTTCTTTCTTTAGAATCTGCTCAAGAAAATATCCTTCAAAAGACTTGACTGCCTCCTTCAAATCCTCCTTTGATGAAGCAGATGAGAGATTCTTTGCCTTGTCAGAAATAGAATCAGCGCTGTTTTTTGAATTGGAAGACTGCGCTGCATTCACATATGAATTTAAATATGGGGTTGATGAAATATCCATTTTTTACACCTTGCAATATTTATCAATAGGCGCACAAACTTTGTTTGCCAATTTTATTCATTATCTTCTGAGATTATTCGCTTCTTCCATCATGGTATCTGATGTCTGGATTGACTTGGAGTTCATTTCGTATGCTCTCTGGGTAACGATCATCTTAACCATTTCATCTGCAACATTGACGTTTGAACCTTCTATATAGCCCTGCCTGATCACAGATCTGGTAATATTAAGATTTGTAGTTCCTTCATTAATAGCCTGTCCGGATGCATTTGTCTCCATCAGAAGATTTCCCGAAGTCTTTTCAAGTCCCTGCGGATTTGCAAACTGGGCAATTCCTATCGTCTGACCAGTCGTAGCTAATGTACCGTCTGCCTGTCTGTATCCAATGGCACCATTTGCTGCAACGGAAACACTTTCTGCAGATGCATTTGCTGGAAGTAAAATAGGATTCCCTGTGGTGTCCAGGACTTCATTTCCCTCAGAATCTGTAAGCACAAGGTTTGCATTATCAGTACTGGTGGAAAAAGTAAAATCACCATTTCTGGTATAATATGTATTTCCATCAGCACCCCTTATGGTAAAGAATCCTGTTCCATTGATGAAAAGCGCTGTAGGATTGTCTGAAGCAAGCTGCTGTCCCTCAGCCCAGTTTGAATTCGTGGATGCTACTCTGGTGCCAAGTCCTACCTGTGCACTGGTCGGCTTTGGATTTCCATCTGATGTGGTTGTAGCAGTCTGAAGATTCTGATAAAGAAGGGATTTGAACTCTACTGTCTGCGATTTATATCCTGTAGTATTTACATTTGCGAGATTATTAGCGACAGAATCAAGGCTGGTCTGCTGCGCCTTCATACCCGATGCACCTGTCCATAATGAACGTATCATATCTATTCCTCCAAACCTTATCCAAATATGAGAATTAACTTTATATGTTAAGAAACACGGCCGACATCTGAAACGGCCATCTGAAGCGTCTCATCTTCTGCCTGAATCATCTTCTGTCCAGCCTCATATGCCCTGGAAACTGAAATAAGATTTACCATTTCGTCGACAACATTTACATTTGAATCCTCAAGTGTGCCCTGCTCAATGGTACCTGTCGCATTCTGCACAGTCCCGCCGGCAACCAGATCGTAGGCATTTTCACCATATCTAGAAAGATAATTCCTGTCAGCAAAATCTACAAGACCGACATTTCCAATATTCGTATCATTCTGCCAGATATTCCGTTGTGAATCTATCGTATATTTTGAAAGAGGATCTATCCTGACCCAGTTTGCTTCACTTGGATCAGAATTCATGGCTCCAGTCTGATTCAGCACATGATTTCCATCACTCGTAACCAGATATCCATCCGAATTTACAGTGAATTCACCATCACGGGTATATTTGACTGATGTATTTCCATTTCTGTCCGTAAATGCAATTGCAAAGAAACCGTCTCCAGCCACTGCAAGATTTGAATCAATATCTGTGACCTGGAATGGACCACTGGAATAATCAGTATAGGTCTCACCTATCTTCACACCCTGGTTGATAACGCCAAGTCCTCTTGGAATATCAGCTTCAGAATGATCCTTTATCTTTATTGCCAGCTGATCAGAAAATGCCTGAGCGACTGAACCTTCTTTTTTGTAACCTGTTGTACTGGAATTTGCAAGATTGTTTGAGAGAACATCCATCCTGTTCTGCTCATTCATCATACCTGTATATGCAGTATATAGACCTTTTACCATAAATGCTCCTTTAAATATCGCTGTTGTCAGTCTCCGACTGAATGCTCTATCTAAATGCCATCCATGGCAAATTAAAAGATTTCATTATCTTTATCGGAAAATCAGATAAATAATTAACACCAAACTACGAAAAATGCAGGTCATCATGAAGACCTGCACTTAAAATCATTATTTCTTTGAATCCTTGTCGTCTATGTCTCTCTCACCAGCCATGAAATCAACATATTTTCCCGTTCCAATGGCTACACAGTACATAGGATTCTCAGCTGTCATGGTATTGATGCCTGTACGTTCTTCCATAAGCTCTTCCAGGCCTCTTAGAAGAGAACCGCCTCCTGTAAGAATGATGCCCCTGTCTGCAACATCTGCAGCAAGTTCTGGCGGCGTCTTTTCAAGTACACTGTGGACTGCTTCAACGATCTGAATGGTAGGCTCTTTTAATGCCTCCTCAGTCTCTTCAGATGAAACCTCAATAGTCTTTGGAAGACCAGTGACAAGGTTTCGGCCTCTGACATTCATAGTCATTGGTTCTGGCAGAGGATAGCAGGTTCCAATATTGATCTTCACATCCTCAGCAGTACGCTCACCAATGAGAAGATTGTGCTTTTTTCTCATGTATCTGACGATGGCTTCATCAAAGTCATCTCCAGCAATCTTGATGGAAGTAGAGACGACAGAACCACCAAGGGAAATAACGGCAATATCTGCTGTACCGCCACCGATATCGACGATCATATTGCCGCAAGGCTTTGAAATATCGATTCCTGCACCAATGGCTGCAGCAATCGGCTCCTCAATGATAAATACCTCTCTGGCACCAGCTGCATAGGCTGCATCCTCAACTGCTCTCTTCTCAACTTCTGTAACTCCCGAAGGAACGCAGACAGAAATCCTTGGCTTCCTGTAGGAACGTTTTCCCATTGCCTTCTGGATGAAATACTTTATCATCTTCTCAGTAACCGTATAGTCTGAGATAACACCCTGTCGAAGAGGCCTTACCGCTACAATATTTCCTGGTGTACGTCCAAGCATAAGCCTTGCTTCCTCACCTATTGCACGAATCTTTGAACTATCCCTGTCAAAAGCTACTACAGAAGGTTCTTTTAAAACGACGCCCTTGCCTTTTAAGTAAACCAAAATACTGGCTGTACCAAGATCGATACCAATGTCAGTTGAATTAAGAAATGCCATTATATTATCCTTTTATAAAAACGCCATAAATCTAACGAAATGCGATTCTTTTCAGTCGCTATCGTCATATCATAATCCAATCAGCCTTTTTTTTCAATAAATTTTTATGATGTCATTTATAATGTAATTGGCGCTGAAACAGTCGCATGGTCATATTCATCTACTGCTATGCCAACAACAGTTGTTCCAGCTGGAGCGGTGATATTGAATGTAACATTTCCTGCTCCCTGCGGCCAGATCTGATATGGCTGGAAGGTGGCACCTCCATCGAGTGAATATCCATAGAAGATAATAGGTGACTGAAGATCTACAGCTGTCATGGTAACAGTTGCTGTACTTCCATCGAAACTATTCTCTGAAATCGCTACATAATCAGGAGCTGTAGCATCCCATCCTGTATATCCTGCTGGAACTGCTGCCTTAGGGTAACCTGCAAAGCTTACGCCAGTGGCTTTTGATGACAATCCATAATACTTTGCAACTGCATAAGCATCTGCTTTTCCAAGAAGCTGAATGTATGTGGCAGGATCAGAATAAATAAAAGAATCACCGGCATTGTCAAGGTACGAATGCTCGACAAGAACAGAAGGGATGCCTGCTGCTACAGAATGTCTAAGAATGCCATAATAATCACCATTATTGCCAATCTTTGTCTTTATTCCCTTCTGGTAAAGACCAAGTGCAGCAAGCTCGTCTCTTACATTTGATGCCATCGCATAGCTCTTGCTGAAATATGGTTCCTCATAAGGAATCCACTGTTCTGAGCCATAGAGCATGTGGCTTGCTGAAGCGTTGAAATGGATGCAGTAAAAGAAATCTGCGCCTGCATTCTTTGCTATCTTCACCCTGTCTGCAAGGCTTACGTATGTATCGGTAGTTCTAGTCATAACGACCCTTACGCCATCAAACTGCTCAAGATATGACTTCATAGCCATTGCAACATAAAGCGTCATGTCCTTTTCCTGAATGCCATTGTATACGCATCCCGTAGCACTTTCTCCTGTACCAGCAGTAATTCCGCCATGTCCAGGATCTATTGCAACAGTTACTACGCCTGACTTCTTTGAAGAACGTCTTCTGCTTCTTGCCTCTGCTGTCCCAAGACCATCAACAGTGGATGAAAGCACTGTTGTTGCAATAAGGGCAAATACAGCGATGACTGCTAATAATGACTTCTTTTTTCTTTTCATGATATCCTCCCGAAAAATCAACTAAGTGCACTCTCAATAGCTTTTGAAAACTGATCTGCACAGGATGTACCTCTCCCCTGGCAGTCATTTCCTTTCAGAATCTCAGCTACTTCATGAGCATCTTTTCCTTCAACAAGCTTACCAATGGCTTTGAGATTTCCATTACATCCGCCAACAAAAGCAACATTGTGAAGTTTTCCCTCATCGTCTATGGAAAATTTCACATCTACTGAACAGACTCCCTTAGGTCTATATTCGTAATCCATATCTTTCCTCACATAACTGATAAAAAACTAATCTTCTGGAATCCAGACTGACGCAAAACCATCCTTTGCATAAAAGTCTGCATTACCGTTTTCGTCAACCACGATCTCTTCTGACCGGTTCTTTAGTATATCACGATATTTCTTTCCTGCAAAGTCTTTTCCGACATACATATTTATTGTCTGATCATATTTTGTTGAAAGCACAACTGCAAGTCCCTTTCCTTCCCTGGTCCATCCGATACAGTGCTCATTGACAAAATAATCATGCTGCGGACCTATGGCATATTCCTGCCTTGCTTTCAAAAGAAGGTCAAGGTATTCATTTCCTGCCGGAACATTCTTCTCTGGAATTCCATAATAATCTCCGTAGAAAAGACATGGATATCCAGCCTCTCTTAATAAAATCAAAGCATACGCATGCGGCTTAAACCATTCATTTACAAATGAGAAAAGTGCCTGTCCAGGCTCAGTATCATGATTGTCCACAAATGTAACAGCCTTTTCCGGATTCTGCTGGACTAAGGTTCCATCAAAAACCTTCCGAAGATCAGAATGTTCGCCATCACAGCTGATGTCATAAAAATGCTTATGAAGAGGCACATCGAAAAGTGACATCTCACCATTTACTTCGCCTAAATAGTTTTCAAGCGCGTTTACATCAAGATTCCAGTATTCACCTACTGCAAAAGCATCCGGATTCTTCATGCATTCACGCATCTTTGGAAGCCAGTCTTTATAAAAGTCTGCTTTTATATGCTTTACTGCATCCAGTCTGAATCCTGTGAAACCGGCAGTCTTAATATACCATTCACCCCATTTGGTGAGCTCGTCTATGACTTTCTGCTGGTCAAAATCTATATCTGCACCCATCAGATAATCATAATTTCCATTCTCGGTGTCAACTTCACCCTGCCAGCTATGGCCTTTGATCATATAGACTGAATTCTTTTTCAGATTGTCATCCCAGTCCACGCCATCAAAGCAGCTCTGATCCCAGATGAAGTCGGAATACTTTTCCTTTCTGCCTGGGAATGTAAATTTTGTCCAGGCTTTGATGTGCTCTTCACCTGAAACTGGCAGCGTCCTGTTGTTTGAAGCATATTCAGTTGCTTCCATCTCTTCCGCCTCATCGGCTCCGATTTTGTGATTGAGGACAATATCTGCATATACATCTATTCCTGCTTTTTTCAAAGCGGAAATCGCCTTGATATATTCATCCTTCGTTCCGTATTTTGTAGGAATCGAACCTTTCTGGTCAAACTCACCAAGATCATAAAGGTCATAAACTGCATAACCTACACCCTGATCACCAAAAGCACCTTTAGTAGCAGGAGGAAGCCATACTGCAGAAATTCCAAGTTTCTTTAAGTCTGAAGCTTCCTTTGCAACCTTTTTCCAAAGTGAATGGTCACAAGGCAGGTACCATTCAAAATACTGCATCATCACACCGTTCATAAGAATTCTCCTTCAAATCCGAATTTTGACTTCACTATGATAGCACAAAGAAGGAATCCACGCACAAATTTCAATAAGTATTTGTACAAAAAGAAAATTTTGTTAAAAGTATTTTGCGTAGAAATGTAAAAATACAATGAAGAACATATTGATTTATTTACATCTGTATAAAGTTTGTGATACTATCAAAAATCGAAATCAATAATTGACATACCCTTCTTCTGAAGTAATAAAATGTCACTAACATCATTCATATGTATTGTTTGAGAAAAGAGGTCTTACATGAAGATGAAAATAAAGCTGCTTAATAATGATGCAGTAATTCCAAAAAGAGGAACGGAAGACAGTGCCGGATATGATATTTACTCGACAGATGAAACCATCATAAAAGCAGGTGAAACCTGCCTGATCGGCACCGGAATCGCATGTGAAATCCCAAAGAACTATTTCGGCGGTGTTTTTGCACGATCCGGGCTTTCAGTAAAAGAAGGTCTTCGTCCTGCAAACTGCGTCGCCGTAATAGATGCTGATTACCGTGGAGAAATCCGTGTTCCCCTTCACAATGATTCAAAAGAAGACAGAACAATTACAAAGGGCGAGCGCATAGCACAGCTGGTAATACTCCCATTTCTTCCAGTAGAATTTGAAGAAACCGATGAACTGTCCTCTACAGACAGAGGGACTGGCGGATTTGGAAGTACTGGCAAGGCCTGAAAATATTCATTTAATCGTATTTCACTTATTGTATTTTGGAGGCATTCAGCATGACTGCAGTTAAAATAATCTCATCAATTTATAACTTCATTAGAAATGCTCTTGGAAACATTGTCATTTTTGGCATAGTAGTGGCATTCATTGGCGGAATAATCGAAAGAAGCATACTTTCATCAAAATCCAAAAAGACGGATAATAAAACTTCATCTGAAGAAATTACTTCAGGGAATGCTTCTCCAGTAAAACGAATCGCACTGATCACTGGAGCTTCATCAGGTCTTGGCTCCCAAATGGCAAGGGATCTCGATAAAAGGAATGACTTTGATGAATTCATCCTCATCGCAAGAAGAACGGACAGACTTGAAGCCCTTGCAAAGGAACTTAAGCATGAATCAAAATGCATCTCACTTGATTTATTAAAAACTGAAGCATTTGATACATTAAACGATACTCTGGTACAGTATGGAAATATCGATGTCAGATACCTGATTGCTTCTGCAGGCTTTGGAAAAATCGGAAATTATCAGAAGGTGGGTAAATCTGAAAGCGAGCGAATGATTGATCTAAACTGCCGGGCGCTTACGGATACTGTGCAGACCGTTCTGCCATTCATGACTGCAGGTGCAAGAATCATCCTTATTTCTTCTACTTCAGCTTTTCAGCCATTCCAGCAGATTAACGTTTATGCAGCTACAAAAGCTTATGTCTATTCCTATGGAAGGGCTTTAAGAATGGAACTCATGCCTAGAAAAATCTCAGTCACAACAGTATGTCCATACTGGATGAAAGATACCGAATTCATAAATATTGCTGAGAAGACTGAAAATTCTGAGAAAAAAACAATTCGTTCCTATGCCTTTGGCGTTAATTCAAAGAAGGTTTCAAAGCGCGCCCTTGCTGCATCATACAGGCATGCAGCAGTTTCAACTCCTGGCTTTGTCTGCACGATTCACAGGGCTTTCGCAAAACTTCTTCCGAAATCCACCCTTCAGTATTTCTGGGAAGGTCTTCGAAGATAATATTTTCTATTGTCAATGTACATTATTCGCCTCCTCAAAAGGGAGGCATTTTTTATGAGAATGCAGACTTCATCTTCCACTTGCAGTCGTCTGTAAGCAGCCACTTTGAAAAGATTTCCATTCCACCACGATCATGGGCATTTTTTCTGTCATGTTCAGACAGGACTGACTCATTTACCGTATTATAAGAAGTAAATGATTTGCTGTAATTTTCTTCATCAACGAACCTTTTATATGTTACAGCTTTTTTTGAACTGTCATATTTTGATGTCTCAAAATTTTCTGAGGTAATATAAACCTGAATCTGATAATAAGAAATATTTCCTGCACTGTCCTTAACCATAAGATTACATACAGTAGTACCAAAATCATTCTGTGGAATGAAGTCTTCTTTCTTAAAATTCATAAATTCTATTTTCGGTGGATCCAGATTCATGATGGCATCATCATAATCATATGATTTTGCATCAGACAGTGCTATGATCATGTTTTTTAATTCATCATCAGAAAGATCGATAATATCATCTTTGATCAGTCCAATATCATAGCCATCAACATACGGAAATTTGTCCCATACGGCGTAGGTCGTTACCGTAATATAGCCATTGTCAATGTGAATGTTATCACAGGGATTTGTCGCAAGACATTCTGAAAGATAATCCCTTATTCCTGCCTCTTTGATGTCTCCTAAATCTTTTCTCTCATTCTCACAATGATAAACCATTGTGTCATTAAAATATGCAGTCTTATTCAGACTCCATCCCTGAAATGAATAGCGCTCTAAATATGGAATATCCTTATCAAAATTCCTGTCATGTACTGTAGTGTCATTATATTTTACAAATGGATTTTCTCCAAATGTGAATGTAGAACCAGATACAGAAGCAACCACGCCATCTTCTCTTGTTTCTAAAAAGTTGTCACCTTCTGTCTGTTCATTTCCATCATAAAAAAGATCATATTTAAGTCTGTACTGGGCATACAGTTTTAAGTCTCCGCCGCCATAAGAAAAGCTGCCGCTTGAACCATTCATGTCGTAGGCATACCATTCACCCCGGCCATATTTTTCCGTATTCCAGCCAACAAAAATGACAGAACCGCTTACATCATTTCCCTGATAAGATACTGACGGCTTCTTAGATACAGAAACTGCACCGCCATCATACATAGTATCTGACGAGAAATCAGATGAAGCAATCTTGTCTGAAAGATTAGCAAGTCCGGTGGTAGTATCATAGGAAATATAAGATTTCCAGTGTGCAATCATGATGACCGTTCCACCATCCTGATCATGCGTATAATCACTTCCCATCTCTACAGGATCCTGATTTACGGTACTCCAATAATCAAAATGATACGTATCCCTGTTTGGAATATAAACTGGAATTTTTACTAATTCTCCAAATACCTTGATGATATCATCGGGTGCACCATCTCCCCCGTTCGGATCGAAATGGATTCTGTGATCCCAGGGTACTGTATTTACCACTATCTCAGTATCTTTTGTAAGCGTGATTTCTTTTTCCAGAGGCTTTGCATAACCAAATTTCTGCGTGCCCCCATATTTTACCTTGGTTCCAGCTGGATATTTTCCGCTTCCATAAGTGGATGCAACTCCTTTTCCCGGAATGACCTTGAGCGTTACCGCACCTAACGCATCTATACTACTATCCTTGTCATCACCGGGTATAATCGAAAGCGTTTCTGCAGTAAGATAAACAAGATAATACCTTTTATTATTTTCAAGCGGATATGACCATATTTTTCTGCCGTCTTCATGATATCCAAATTTCACAGAAATAAGATTTTTTACATCTGAAACAGTGTAATCCGTAATTTTTAAATCTGAAAGCATTTCAGAAATAGCCTGATCAAGTGTGTTTGAATTCTGCAGCGAAGGATTTTGTGTGTTCAGTGGATAATTGTCACTGGCAGAGTGAAAACGGTAATTTTTATATGGTTTCGAATCCTCGTCATAAATATTTACGGAGAGTTCAATAGCCTTATGCTCTTTACAGTAATGATAGCTGAATTTGTACATATACTTTCCATTTCCGCCTGAGCCGCCTTCTTTTCCGTGCGCATTAAAATCACTAGAAGAACCAGGCCCTGATAATGCGGGTTTCATCCTTACGGTAATAAGCTTTCCGCTATTTTCATCAGTCCCATCGCTTTGATATTGAAGGTACAGCGTATGGTCATTTAATGACCTGTCGATTTTTATATTTTTCAGATCATCAGCAGAATATTTTATCCCGCTTTCCTTATCATAAAATCCCTTAAAATCATATCCCTTGAACCTGCATACTTTAGGAACCGGAATAACATCATCTTCACACAAAGTATATTCGGCTGCTATTTCCGGCACATTAAATGTCAAAGCATCTTCCTTTGAATATCTGTAGCTTATTTTGTATGCCTTTTTTTCAGATTCACCTTCAATGACAGCAGTCCTCTCTGTTTCAATCGTGATGACTTTCCCGTTTGGATTGGTATATGTCTCCTTCACATTCGCTGAGAGAAGTCCATTTTTTACATCTGATGAAATAATATTTATTTCAAGATCAAAGTTCTTATCGTTTTCTGGAACAGTAATATTTTTTCTGATTGCTTCGGTGGCAAGGGAGGCCATCGCATCATCTGAATAACTTCCGCTCACGGCATCCATGGAGGCTTTATCGAGTGTCTCTGACAGCGCCCGTTCAACAGCATTCTGAAGTTCATGTTCCCTGTTCGTCCTGGTGTCAATGGTTAGAATGATCGCTGTGACAAATATTGCTATTACAGAAAGAACGATTCCTAAACTAAGTTGTTTCACGCATTCATCCCTCCATTCGGACTCACATTAATATACATGTTCCCATAAAAATATTTGCCATCCTGATTCGTACAGCGCATCCTCACCTTGTATATTCCCCGCTGTGAAAATGTAAGCTTTCCATTCATCAGGACGTCGCCTGTCACATCACTGCCTTCATCTAATCCGGAAATACAGGAAATAGTTAGTACCTTAACAGAATAGGCATTCCTTCCAGATTTCGACTGAATCAGCCGATCGGACGAATACTCTTTTCCAGCAATAAGGCATGTACTTGAAACAGCATCTGACGGATCAAAATTCATGGTACTAGTTGTAAGCCTGTAGGATGTTCCATCATATGCCGTATCATCAAGCTTTCCCTCATTCATTGATAATGCAATTTTCCCAGTACCGTCAAGAATATTTCCACCATTAAAAATCTTCGAAACAAAGAGAATTGAAATTATCAGGACCGTTGCAACAGCAGCAATGATCGTCCTACCATATTCAGACATCACTTCTTTCATAACAGTATTCCTTTCTATATCAAAACGGCAGGAAATTTGAAATCACACCAAAAAAGGGACTTTTGGATGAGAAAAATATAAACAGCGTTAATAACATAATGAAGCCTCCACCGATTGTAGCCAGGATAGCATCACCATATTCATCGATTATTTCTTTCACTTCTATGCCTCCATTTCAGTGCGAGCTCACGGCAGTAAGAACCATGATTAAAAAAGCGATTACAGAACCTCCTAAAAGGAAATAAACAATTGAAAGTCCACCTTCTTCTATTATCCTTCTCATACCAGATCCCTCTCTATTCTTTTTGTCTTCTTTATACCGAGCAGCTTAATTTCATAGGGATATTCGATTACCATCCTGCCATAGGCTCTTCCATCGCCTGATGAAACATCCTTTTCTACACTAAGCGTGCATCCCAGATTTTCAGCATCCTTTTTTGTACTTTCAATCACGCCGTCAGCAAAATGAGAATTTTCGATCCTGTATTCAGTGTCTGATGCAAAAGAATTCATTTTTCTTGAATAAACTGCTGTACTCATGAGTGAAACACCTATCGCAGTTATAAGGATAATAAAGAAGACGCCTAAAAAACTTTTTATTACAGATTCCATTCAGTCCTCCTTCCTCATAGCCCGACTCCCTGCATGCTTGCAAGATACATGACGAAAAGAAGTACCATATCGCAAACAAGCTTTGCCCCTCCAGTAATCTGTGGTGCAAGAAAGAGCGCATACATACCAGAAAGCCTGTCAGAGCTTTTATTTCTCTCAGCCTTATCATTCATGCTTTGATTTCTTCTGATGAAATCTGCAATCTGCTCAGAAAAATCTCCACCAGAGCCAATAGAAAGTGAATACAGCATTTTCATGGAGGATCTGACCTCTGGAAGTGTGTATTCGGATAAGAAATTCAGATATGGATTGATGCTGTCTGGCTCTTTTTTTAGCCCTCCTATAAGTTCTTTCAGTGCAGGCTTCATAACTGGAGGTGCATCCTTATAGGATTTCATGATGGCAACCTGTACATTTTCTGTCTGAAGAAGAAGTGAAACCTGCATGAGCCATTCAGGAAATGCCTCTTCCAGTGCCCTGGTGACTGATTTCATGGCTGCTTTCTTTGCTATCCTGTCCAAAATGAAGCTGTCATTATATTCTTCTATTCTCTCATACTGCTTTAACAGCTCTTCATCATTCTTCTTTTTCTTTAGCTCATCATTTGCCGAAAGCAGCGTATCTGCTTTGTAAAATATCAGAAGATCTAAAATCAAAACTGCAGAAGTTACAATATTGGAAAAAATATTTGAAGAGAAATCTACATCTACCTTTTGGGCAACAACATAAACAGCTGAACATAAAACTAATGAAACGATAATCGAAAGTATGATGTCCCTTCGGTTTTTCTTCTTTTCATTCATTACATCATATACCCTGTCTGCCCACATCCTCCTGTAGCTTAAGAGCAGTGTAACCGAACCATCACAGTCTCCGCCAAGGCTCTCTGCCTCAAGTGCAAAGCGGTGAATCATCCGAAGTACATCATTGTCATATTTATCTTCTATTATTTTTAGCCCATTTCTCACAACATCCTTTTCATCAAAGGTTTTCTCAATATGATGGATTGCTGAAGCAATGGTGTCCTTCATCTCTCCCTTTTCAAAAAGTCCTTCAACATCCTTCAGTGCTGCAAGAACCTTCTTTGATTTTCTAAATGAATACAGAAACTGCTCCATATAAATATTCAAGTCTGAAAACTGCCTCTGAATATATTTGTTTCTGACCTGGTTTCTGATAAAAAATGGGAGAAGTATAATTGCTACTACAGATAGAACGATGATCGAGATATTGTTCAGCCTGAAAACTTTTCCAAGCAGAAACATCGCCGCTACTGCCAAAGCATACATAAGTATGGACTTCTTCATAGAGAAGACATAGCCATAAGTCGTAAGTTCATCAGATAAAGTACTTTTTTTCAACAGCCTTCCTCCTTTCATTTGAAAGATTAATGATTTCCCTGAGAATCTCATTCATTCGAATATCCTCAGATGATTCCTCACAGCAGCTGTCATCAGCAGGCTGCTGCTTTCTCCAAAAAGGGATTTCTTTAGCTACATCCAGTCCATCCCTTTCCATTTTTCTGATAATCTCTTCAGGTATTGGATTCTCTGTAAGAGCTCCATTTTTTACACATAATTCTGCACGGTTTCCTGTTTCATCATGCAGGAAAAAGCACATTTCATCCAGATATCTTATTTTCTTTTCCCTGCCATAAGAATCCTTCACCATTTTCTTTCTGATCAGAATGCCAACGTCAATAAAAGAATAGACATTATTCAGAAATCTCTTTTCATTTGAAATCGTCCCGGCCATATTCACCATTCTGTCCGGAATCTTTGTGACATCATCCGTATGAAGTGTGGTCATGCCATGTACACCAGTCGAAAAGCCCTCTATCAGCCTTAGCACTTCTGTAGACCTGGCCTCGGAGAGCATCATCCATTTGGGATTCAGCCTAAGACATGTCTTTATCGCTTTCGTATAGTCCATTCTGTCATTGATTCGAAGCTCCACGCTGTCATGTCCTGGATTTAATATTGAATAATGCCATTCCGGATTGTCCTCAATGGTGATGACTCTCTCGTCCTTTGGAATATACTGGGAGAAAAATTTGGCACACTCGGTTTTGCCTACTCCGGGTTCGCCGCAGAACACAATATTCATATGCGCCCTGACAAGTGCCCTGATTAGTTCATATATTTCCCTGGACATATATCCGGAGGAGACTATATTTGCTTCAGTAATTCTCTGGATCACGGGCGTCTTTCTGATACTGACTGAGATACCACCAAGCGAAACAGAATGGTGAACGATCGTAAGCCTGAGCCTGTCTGTCTCTGCTTCCAGAACAGGTACATCTTTGTTAAAGGATTTGCTGACGGTATTTGCCACCCTCTGAACAAAGATCTCAAGAAATTCATCCGTAATGCGGATCTCCCTGCACCTTGTCCTCTGATTGGAAGAATCCGTGATGAAGACCATGCCGTTTGAAATGTCTATGTCGGTTATCTTCTCATTCTTAATATAAGGGTAAAGCGGTCCAAAGTATTCCTCTGTTTCCCTTATTGCATATTCATTCTGCTTGTGCATTTTGACACCTCAGTTCTTTCAGAAAAACCTAACTCCTGGCGCAGAAGGCGTTCCTGCGCTTATCGTGCCGCCTGCACTTGTAAAGAAATTATTAATAAGATCTGAAAATGCCTTACCAACAACCGAGCTTCCATCAGTTCCAATAAGAAAACTAATCAGTCCGATCAGTGCAACAATTGCGATTACTGTGATGATTGCCGGTCCATATTCCTTTAATATATCCTGCATAATAAAAATCCTTTCTTTGAAAAAAGACAAAACGTACCTAAGGGGATTCTGGCCATGAATACCCTCAACCAATACTTCAATGTTCATTGAAAAATCCGGGAAACCCGGTGTCGACATAAAAAAACAAGACACAAAAGAAAATTTCTTTTGTGCCTTGCATTATAATAACCAGTGACATTAATTTCAAGAATTATAAACCAGATTTAATAAAGATTTAATTCTTTGTTTATAAAATTTATATTTAGTTTATAAAGTTTATAAAAAATTTATATTTTTGATTCAGCCCTTCACAATCTTTAGTACTGCATCTTCAAATACAGTTGTGTCAAGCGATTCTATATCCCCATCATCTGAAGCCTTTGCTACCATTGGGTTAATCGGTATCTTTGCAAGAACTGGAACATTCAGTTCAGCAGCGGTCTCATCTATGCCACTCTCGCCAAAGACCTTAATCTCCTCGCCACAGTTCGGGCAGACGATGTAGCTGTAATTCTCTACGAGACCGATCACAGGTATGTCCATCATCGTAGTCATGTTGTAAGCCTTCTTCACAATCATGCTGACAAGTTCCTGAGGGCTCGTAACGATGACTGTACCATCAATCGGAAGTGACTGGAATACGGTAAGCGGAACATCTCCTGTTCCTGGAGGCATATCAACAAGCATATAGTCAATGTCGCCCCACATCATATCCGTCCAGAACTGCTCAACTGCCTGCGCGATAACAGGACCTCTCCAGATGACAGGCTGCGTCTCATCATCAAGCAAAAGATTTATGGACATAATCTTTATGCCATTCTTTGACTCCTTCGGAATACCGCCCTCTTCAGTAGAAAAAATCTGACCATGAACGCCGAACATCTTTGGAATCGAAGGACCTGTAATATCAGCATCAAGTATGCCAACCTTATAACCCTTCTTATTCAATGCTGTGGCAAGTGAAGCAGTGACGAATGATTTTCCAACACCGCCCTTGCCACTCATGACTGCAATGACATGCTTGATATTGCTATGTGCATTCTGGGGCACCTTCTGTATGGCGCTTTCAGCTTCTTTCTGCTCTTCTCTCTCGACATCTTCACGGGTCTTTCCGTTCTTTGCCAGAATTCGGTCTGCTGCTTCCTGTGCAAGCCTTTTGTTTCTCTCTTCTTCGGTCTCCATGAATCTAAAAGTTCCTTTCAATTATTTTTTTATAGTTCGTCCGGCCTCAAAATCCCTCTTTCAGTCACAAATCCGGTAATCAGCTTGTGATCTGTGACATCAAAGGCCGGATTATAAATATGAATTCCCGTTGGTGCCATCCGCTTTTCATACCACATCTCTGCAACCTCATCAGGATCACGCATTTCGATAGGAATATCAGCTCCTGTAGCAGTTGCTTTGTCAATAGTTGAATATGGTGCGCATACATAAAACGGAACACCATAGTACTTTGCTGCAATAGCTAGCAGCGAAGTGCCGATTTTGTTCGCAGTATCGCCATTTGCAGCAACCCTGTCACAGCCAACGAAGATAATATTAATCTTCCCAGCTTTCATCAGGGATGATGACATATTGTCGCAGTTTAATGTCGTATCAATTCCAGCCGCACTTAGTTCAAACGATGTAAGTCGTGCGCCCTGAAGAAGCGGCCTCGTCTCGTCGCAGTATACCTTAATGTCAAGTCCTTTTTCATAAGCTAAATACATCGGTGCCGTCGCCGTTCCGTAGCGGACTGTTGCAAGCTTGCCGGCGTTGCAGTGGGTAAGGATTCCATCACCATTATGAATAAGCGACGCTCCATACTCACCGATCTTCCTGCAGGTGTCAATGTCGTCATCACGGATCTTCACTGCTTCGTCATGAAGTGCCTCAACGACTTTTTTTATCTTTTCGCTGTCATTATATTCAGCATCAAAAGAATTTTCCGTGGTATCTACCACATTTTGCATTTTCTTTAGTGCCCAGGAAAGATTTACTGCAGTCGGCCTGGAAGAATTCAGATACTCCCGGTTTGATGCGAATTCTGAATTAAACCCAGCCAGCGTCTGCTCCGACGAACGCTCTGCCAGCACATACATTGCCATTGCCGCAAATACACCGATTGCCGGTGCACCTCTGACCTGGAGAAGTTTAATTGCATCAAACATTGGTCCTTTCTCAGAAAGAGAAATAATCTTTATCTCATTTGGAAGAAGTGTCTGGTCAATAATATCAACTACACATTTTTCTTCATTAAGTGCAACTGTATCGATTTCTGAAATGTTCATCATGTCTCAAAGCCCATATTTCCAAGTACTTCCTTCGTAATATCTGAAGGCTGTCCAGTATCACCAACCGGTGTTACATTAATAATAAAATTCGATCCAAAGAAATAATATCCGGTAACCTTATTTGTACTCTTCTGCGTGACCTTGATACAGTCAACATTGTAAAGAGCTAATGGCTTGTATTTATAATCTACATCCTTACCATAATCATACTTGGCTGCACTCTCAAAAAGTGAACGTCCCGTATTGTCAGAAATGGTAATAAATAACAGCCTGTCGCCGCTTCCTGAATTGTATGCAGTCATATTTGCATAAAGTGCGCTTGCCGGCTGAAATGCTGTTCCGGCTCCAGTACTCAGCACACCATCAGGAAACGAAAATGCAATTGTCGGAGCTGATGCCTGTATATAATCAGTAATGTCCGCCATTGAACATGCATCCTTAAATTGCTGCTCAGAACTCGTGATCGTTTTCCCCTCCGGAAGTGCACATGCGCTCAAAGAAACAAGCATAGCAAAAGAAGCTATAAGCGCGGTAATACGTTTCATCTTTACGGATTTTTCTCTCATAATGGAAACCTCCTTTTGATAAAAATAAAACCACCAGAAAAAAAATAATCCTTTGACTATAAATTATAGCATAATGGAAACTTGTGTAAAAGAACATAATATTTCTATTGTTTGTAAAAATAAGGAAAAAAAATTTTAAATTAATACTTGACAAAGTTAAAGATTAATAGTAATATTATAAACCGTTGCACGGGGTGTGGCTCAGTTTGGCTAGAGCACCTGCTTTGGGAGCAGGGGGTCGCTGGTTCGAATCCAGTCACCCCGATTTTTTTATTTAAACAAACTTATAGCGTTTCCTTGTATTTCCACCAAAATCTCTGATTAATGAATTCTATCATAATTTATAGTTTTCCGTTAATTTGCATTTTTGATATCATTTTTTTAAAATTGCCAAACAGCTGCCACCCATCTGCCACCTTCAAAAGATCTTATTAATTCTCAGCTTCAATAATGTATACTCTCGCATCAAAACCCTTGAACAGCCTTACATTATTTATTCCTGTTCCTGAATAGGCCTCCGAAAGCCTCTGCCCGGCATTCATAAGCGTATCGCCGTACTTCACAGCATCTTCTTTGTCGCCGTCAAGCTTATAGAATTTGTCGACTGTATTGACAAGGAGAGAGTCAGGCTTCACATGCACTGGAAGTCCTGCTGCATTGATGAGGTCTCCAAATTCCTTAATACTCACCTTCTCAGGGATGTTATAGAAATGATATTTCTTCTCTGGATCAAGTCCCTTCGGGAAAAATGTAAGGTGCGGCGTAGATGGGTGAGTTTCCCTCTCAAAAATCATCCCCAGCGCAGTCTTCTTGTCAGGGCTTACGACAGTCCATTCAATGATGTTGCCTTGACGTCCTCTGTAGAAATCCCCGAACTGGAAAACCTTTCTATATTTCTTATAGAAAGTTATCTTCTCTTTCAGCTTATCAAATTCATCCTTCGACAGATCAAGAAGATTTAATTCCACCCCAAAATTGGCAAAAAATGCGACATCCGCTCTTGAAGAAAATGGAATCTGTCTTAGTGTCTGGTGGTTTGGTGAAGCTGAAATATGCGCTGTATACGTACTCTGTGGATAGCCAAAACTCAAGCCACCCTGGATATCAATCCTTGCAGCAGCATCAGTGTCATCCGAGCCCCAGATCTGTGGGAAATAGCATAATGCACCAAGGTCAAAGCGATTACCGCCTGCTGCGCAGCCCTCAAAAAGAATCTCAGGAAACTTTTTCGTAAGTGCAGATGCGAGTCTGTAAAAACCAAGAACATACCTATGCAATACCTCGCCCTGTCTCTCATAGGGAAGGTACCTTGAATAGATATCAGAAAAAATCCGGTTCATGTCCCACTTGACATAATCGATTTCTGCACTGCCTAATACATCTGAAATTTTCTCTATTACATAATCCGTTACTTCAGGATTTGTAAGGTCAAGAAGCCTCTGATTCCGTCCTTCAGAATGCGCCATGTCCGGAATTTCTATTGCATATTCCGGATGCTTTTTGTAAAGCTCAGAGTCCACGCTGATCATCTCAGGCTCAATCCAGATGCCAAATTTTAAGCCCATCTTGTGAATTTTTTCAGAAAGTCCTTTAAGCCCATGAGGAAGCTTTTTCTTATTTTCAGTCCAGTCGCCAAGCGAAGATTTGTCATCATTCCTGTGACCGAACCAGCCGTCATCCATGACAAATAATTCAATGCCTGCTTCAGCACTCTTCTTAGCAAGACGAAGAAGCTTGTCCTCAGAAATAGCAAAGTAATTTGCTTCCCAGCTGTTTAGAAGAACAGGTCTCTCTTTATCGCGCCAGAAGCCTCTTACAATATGCTTTGAAACAAAGTGATGGAAATTCTGGCTCACGCCATTGTACCCATGATTGCTCACAGTCATGACGACTTCAGGAATCTCGAATTTTTCTCCTGCATACAAAGTCCATGAGAAAGAAGAAGGATTAATCCCACAGACCACTCTGGTTTTCCCAAAAGAGTTTACTTCAAAAGCAGTATAGTGATTTCCACTGTAAACAGGATTAAAACCGAAGACCACGCCGCTATCCTCAGTTGCATCGGCATGCGCCATAAGTGTAAGCGGATTGTTTCTCGAAGAGGATGTTCCAGTAAATGAAGAATTTACAAATTTTCCGCCAGTAAGAACAGTGTCGCACCTGTTCATCTCATTTGCCCAGCCGCCATGAAATGAAGTGATTTTGTACTCCGCTTCGGGGAAATCAATGAGCGCACCCATCGCACGCTTTAATATTACTTTTTGATTTGTGGAATTTATGAAAATCGCAGAGCGGGTGATGACGTCCTCATTCTCAAATGCAGTGTAGAATAATTTCAGCGTGAAACCGTGATTCTTATCTATCATGATAATTTGCAGTGTGCTGCCATGATTTTTTTCAGCATCTGCCCCATTGTCCGATTTATTTGGAATTTTCACTCCAGCTTGATTTTCTGATTTCTCAACATAGCTCGTCGGCAGCGTCTCAAATTTTGGTTTCTCATCAAGCACTGCATACGAATCATACACAAAATCAAGCGTCGTGCTCCCATCGAAAGCCACAGCCTCAATCATCGGCTCCCTTATGTCCCCTTTGCCATAAAAAGAAGCCTCGAGGTCGATGTCCTCAAGTGAAAATGAATTATTTTCTGAATTGTAGCTAACAGTATTTCCTGGAATATTCGAGTGCTTTTCGGCAAGATCCGTGTCCTCATCCACATGGATTTTGGGTCCATAGTAAAGGTGCTCAAGCTGACCGGTCTTCAGCACTCTAAATGCATATGTAGTCCCCTTTGTATTAATGACAAATGTGTCATTATGAAAAATATTAATCATTTAGATTCCCCCAAATTAATATCAATAAATATTAATCATCATAATACGAATTTTCCCAATAAACAACGTAAAAATAAGTGCTAAGAACTAGCACTTACTCCAATGTAATTCCGTATTTTTCAAGGTCTACCTTCCCATCAACGACATCTACTCCATCAGCTTTCAGCCTATTTGCCTGCTCATCTTTGCCGCCAAATGCGAAGGCGCCTGAAAGCTCTCCCTTGGAATTCACGACTCGAAAGCACGGAATATTGCTTTCATCCGGATTCTTGTGCAGGGCATTTCCAACAGCCCGCTGCATTTTCGGATTTCCTGCCATTGCAGCAACCTGACCATATGTCGCAACATGACCTGCGGGAATCTTTTTTACTGCTTCATAGATCCGCCTTGTCGGCGAATCCGTTACGATTGTGAAGCTTCTGTCGATGCAGTTTTTGATTTCATCCATCGGTACCGTGCCATCAAGAAGAAGCGTGATCCAGTGATCCTTGTTCATATGGTAGCCACGGAAGTAGCCCGGGCGCCCTGCCATATCAGAGATAAATATAGGCTCTGCCTTTAAGTTTATGCAGTAGACCTCATTCTCAACACTCATCACATTTTCATCTACGTGTGTCGAATTATTCTGCTTCGAAGAATTATTTTTCCGCATCAGAGCAGTATTATTTTGCTGCACGCCGCCCACACCTGTGGATTGTAGCTTCCTCCTCTCCACCTTCATGATGAGCGCAAACCACTTGTCACAAATCACATCCTTGAAAGTCGTATATTCAGGGTATTGCTCCCATGGCCGCTCGACTAAAGCATTATAGGTTTCCTTTATGTATTCAGTTAATTCTGAAATAATATCCATATTAAAGAACCTTCAAAGAATTATAGATATTTTCTAATGCTTTCTATCAGTTTTTCAGCTTTTGCCTTTATTTTTTCAGCTTCATCTTCACAGAATTTCTTTGATAAACCAGCATTAGTTCCGACTGAAATAATATCTAACATCTCAATGTTGTTTCCTTTACCATTTACACTGGTGGTCTGTTCTCCAAAATATGTATTACTATATGTAAGATCATATGCTGGAGAAAGGAACCATGAATCATTGTCTTCATCATATAAAAATGTAAAGTTCTTTGAATGATCGTCTCTATTATGTGCAAAAACATTATAGCACATGAGCTTAAACATTATTTTCAACTGTTTTTCATCATCATGCGTAAGAATTTTAGTAAGCTTCATTAGGCTGTTATAATCAAGACTTGGCATGGTAAAATCAAGCTCAAGAATAGCAGCAACTGTAAGCATATGGATTTTTTTTACTTCATCTCCAGATTTTACTCTGTCAAATCTTTCACTGCCAAAATAGCCTTTGCACTTTTTAGAAGAAAATAGTTTAGTTTGAGGAACAGGTATACCACACTTTTTTGCACAGTCAGAGTATTGTTTTTCAATATAACCGATTTCCTTTTGATCAACAGTTGCAGGAAATTTGATTATCCATTCAGTACCATCAATTTCAGTATTTATTTTAGGCCTGGCTCCGCCTGATGATGCTCCTGCAAAATATATTGCATCAAGATTCTCTATATCCTTATGCTGAATTAATTCAATGGCATCTTCTGCAACACTATCGAGATCAGAAATGTCAAAATATAAATTCTCTTCTAGAATATTAGGTTTATACGTAAGGGCGCCTTTTCCTGTGGAACCTACAATTGAAAGTCTGTCTAGCTGACTGAGTTCTCCTGGATCTATACCCTTTGATTTAAGCTCACGATTTACTAAAAGTCTTCCCCATGAATCAGGAAGGCTGTCTCCAAAAACTCCATACAGGCCTCCAAAATAAGGTTTTTCGGCAATAAAAACTCCTTCCTTTAACGGAAGTGAAAAAGGACTGATTGCAAAACCTGTATTCAACCAATTAGAATCATATGAAAATGCAATATTAGATTTTCCAGCTTTTGCAAGAGTACCAACTTTTTTCTCCTGATAATACACATCCAGAGTATTTACGCTTTTCATGCTTTTCCCTCATTCTTTATACAGCATAATCATCACTTCATATTTTTTTGTTCCCGAATCACTTCTTCAATATTTAGATATCCAACATTTGAAAAAAGATCTTTTATCTCATCAGAAATTCCAAGCGACATCGCTAACTTGGTGAGAGACAAAAGCGATATCATACCTGTATTCTCAAAACGTTTGATTGAGCCAAAACTTACACCTGAAATTTCGCTCAGCCTTTCCTGTGAAATCTTTCTTCTCCTACGTACATTACGAAACCGATTTGCCAATTCGTGATCAATTTCATCAGCTGTTTCCCATACAAAGTCTGACATAATATCACCTGAATTTTTTAGATAATATTTTATCTATTTATAGTAATTTCTGGCATTATTGTATAATATATTATCTATTTTTTCAAGATGATATTCATTAAATCTTTAGAGTATATTTATTACTCAAATATAGAAATTATTAAGAATAAACAAGGCTCTCAAACTACAACTGCTAACGGAAAAGGTACATGAATGTTTAAGACCTTAATGAATTAACAAGGCTCTCAAACTGTTGTCACTGTATTCTTTTATATTTTGAATTCATGCATTTGCATATGCTATCCCTTCGCAATGCAGATGTGCGGCCTTCTATTCTAAATTTACAAATTTTAAAAGAACAGGCTTCCCACCTGGTACACGATCAGCGAGCAGGCATAGGCGACAAGGCACTGGAATACGACCGTGCCAAGCGCATATTTTCCGCCCTGCTCATTCCTGATCGAAGAAATCGCTGCGACACATGGCGTATAGAGAAGACAGAATATCAGGAGCGAGAAGGCTGAAAGCGGGTTCAGGATAGAAGTAATTCCATCTGCACCGACAAGCACGGAAAGTGTCGAGACGACGCTCTCCTTTGCCATGAAGCCTGAAATAAGCGCTGTTGTAATTCTCCAGTCTGCAAAACCAACCGGCCTGAAAATCGGTGCAATGAAGCCTGCGACTACGGCAAGGATGCTGGTCGAAGAATCCGTTGCAACTGCCATGTGCGGCGTAAAGCTCTGCAGGAACCAGATAACGATGGATGCAACAAAGATAATCGTAAATGCTCTCTGCAGGAAGTCCTTCGTCTTGTCCCACATGAGATGAAGCGTGCTCTTTGCACCCGGCATTCTGTAGTTCGGAAGCTCCATGACAAAAGGCACTGCCTGGCCTTTGAAAAGCGTATTCTTTGAAATCGCAGCCGTGATAATGCCTACACAGATTCCAACCGCATAAAGGATTACCATCACGAGTGCAGCCTGATGCGGGAAAAATGCCGCTGTGAAAAATGCATAGATTGGTAATTTTGCAGAGCAGCTCATAAATGGAATGAGCATGATCGTAAGTTTTCTGTCTCGTTCTGACGGCATGGTACGTGAAGCCATGACACCAGGCACTGAGCATCCGAAGCCGACAAGCATTGGTACGATAGACCTGCCCGACAGTCCGATTTTTCGAAGCGGCTTATCCATCACGAAAGCGACACGCGCCATATATCCTGTATCTTCCAGCAGTGACAGAAAGAAGAATAATAATACGACATAAGGAATAAATGAAATGACCGTGCCGACGCCGGTAAATATTCCATTGATGACGAGCGAATGAAGGACAGGATTTGCATGCGCATTGGTAAGCGCTGTATCTGTCACCTTCGTAAGCGAATCGACGCACCAGGCGACTAAATCCTGCAGCCATTTTCCTGGGAAATAGAATGTCATAAAGAAGACAAGTCCCATGATCAATATGAACATAGGAATAGCCGTATATTTTCCAGTGAGCACTTTGTCGATTCGCTCACTTCTCTCACGCTCTTTTGATTTTGCAGGCTTTACGACGCACTCGGCAACGACCCTGTGAATGAAGTCAAACCGCATATCGGCAATAGCAGCCGCTCTGTCAAGACCTCGCTCTTCCTCCATCTGGACAACGATATGCTCAATCATTTCCTTCTCATTTTCGGAAAGATCAAGTGCATCTTCAACACGCTTGTCGCCTTCGATGAGCTTTGTCGCAGCAAATCGTATCGGGATTTCAGCACGTTTTGCATGGTCATCAATCAGGTGCATAATTCCATGAATCGCCCTGTGGACGGCTCCGCCATGGTCATTTTCATCGCAGAAATCCTTGATGCCCGGAAGCTCACCATATTTTGCGACATGCACCGCATGGCGGGCAAGTTCTTCGACACCTTCATTCTTTACTGCAGAAATCGGAACGACAGGAATGCCAAGCATTTTTTCCATATCATTGATGTGGATGTAGCCGCCATTTCCGCGCATCTCATCCATCATATTTAGCGCCAGCACCATCGGAACATCAAGCTCCATGAGCTGCATCGTAAGATAGAGATTTCGCTCGATGTTTGTCGCATCGACAATATTGATGATGCCCTTCGGCTTTGAATCGAGTATGTATGTCCTTGAGACGATTTCTTCCTCCGTGTATGGGGAAAGAGAATATATGCCAGGAAGATCTGTAATTTCTGTATTCGGATAATTTATGATGGAACCGCTCTTCTTATCGACTGTGACGCCCGGGAAATTTCCGACGTGCTGGTTCGAGCCAGTGAGCTGATTGAAAAGGGTGGTCTTGCCACAGTTCTGATTTCCTGCGAGTGCAAAGGTGAGAAGTCCCGTGTAGCCTTCATCGTGCTCCTTATGATGGAAGGAATCATTCTCACCGATGCCAGGATGCGGGTTGTGATGACGGTCGCCTGCTGCACGCCGCTTCACTTCTTCCTTCTCCGTCACATCATCTGAAATCTGGATTTCCTTCGCATCAGCAATTCGAAGCGTAAGCTCATACCCCTGAATCGTAAACTCCGCCGGGTCGCCCATCGGGGCGAATTTATTTAATGTGATTTCCTCGCCTGGGATGAGGCCCATGTCAAGGAAGTGCTGTCTTAGTTCACCACTGCCGCCAACTGTAAGAATTCGGGCCGTGTGGCCGATTTCAAGTTTTTCAAGTGTTCTAGCTTTCTGCCCTGCTGCGTTATTATTTTCTATCCTTTTTTCTTCTGCCATCTTCTATTCACCTTATTCGTGCCGGCTTCATATGGCACTGATAATAAATATTCAAAATTCATAAGGCATTATATTTAAATATATCTAATATTGCAAATATAAATATCACGATAATTTTGAATATTGGCTATAAAAATTGGTGTTCTTTTTTATTTATAGCTGGATGAATATGTGAAAATCTAGAATTGGCTATAAATTTCTATCTTTTGTAATATTTATAGCCAAAACAAAATTACCGGTCCACAGGGACCGGCAGAAATAGGAAATAGTAGGTTATTATTTTACAGTTCCTGGATATCACTCTCCTTCTTGAGCAGCGAGACCTCAAGATTTCCATTTCTCGTCCTGATGTCATCGATGAACTGCTTCTCCATGGAAGCATCCTTCATCTTGACTTCATACTTCAGTCTGAAAAGTGAGCCCATGTTCATTGTCTTTACGGAAATCTCCTTGTGGGTGTCTGTGTATTTGCTGAAAAGATCATCAAGAATTCCATTGTAGTCAAGATTCTCTGGAATCGTGACAGACAAAACCTTTACGCTGCCATCATCTTCATCACTGTTCATAGCAGTAAAAGCAAATAAAATAGCTGCCATGATGAGTGTGAACAGAACTGCATAGCCGAGGTATCCCATGCCGCAGACCATGCCTGCGCCTATCGCCATGAAGATTGTTGTAATCTCCCTGGCGTTTCCCGGAACTGACCTGAAACGGACCAGCGAGAATGCGCCTGCGACTGCGATTCCTGCACCGATATTTCCATTCACCATCATGATGACGACGCAGACAATTGCCGGAAGTATGACAAGTGTCAGAATGAAACTCTTCGTGTAATTATTTTTGTATTTATAGACAGCGGCTAATATTAATCCGATGACAAGTGCCACTATGATACATAGAAGAAAACTTCCAACCGCAATAGAACTCACTGTCTCCGTCGTATCGAAAATCCCATTAAATAGTGTTGACATAATATTTCTCCTTGTAAAACTTAATTCCGGAATTCTGTTCTGCTTTGAATGAAAAACATCATATAAAACAATAATCCCTGCCAAAGGTTCTTTATTTCCTTTGACAGGGATAATAATAATAAAACTACCTAAAATGAAATTAAAATTTTTACAAAGAATTTACATTTTTTCTCTCAAACAGTCTTCCTGCAAATCCATAAAACATTACCAGTCACTGTCCCAGTCTGTGCTGTCTGAATCCCAGTCGCTTGAGTCCCAGTCGGAATCGCTTCCCCAGTCACTGTCCCAGCTCGAATCTGAATCATAGGAATCATAAGAGTCATATGAATTGTCATCGTACGTACTGTCATTATATTCATAAGTGCTATGATAATTCGAATCTGATGTCGATGAACTAGAGCCAGAATAATGGTCAGTTAATGCGCTTATGCCGCCAAGAATAATCGTCAGGATATACAAAATGATAAGGAATTTCCAGAATGGATTCTTCCTGTGATGTCTTCCTGGACCTCTGCCGCCAGGATCGCCTGCGCCGCCGTTCCAATTGCCCTGATTATAATAATTATTCGTACCTGTACGGTAATTCCAATGGGAGTTCTGTTCGTTTACATTATGCCATCCCTGAGGGACATAAGTATTAGAATTCTGTGTATAATTCGTATTCTGATTGTAACCACCCTGCTGATTATTATGAAGCTGATCATAATATCCACCGTATTGTGAAAATGGCGCGCCATACTGTTGGCTGTGCTGGTTGATGAACTCATTCTCAAGACGCATGAAAAGCTCGTTTACAGCGTATGCTTCATCCGTGCCCTCGTATCTTATTGCCCTGGTTCCGTCAGACTTGTTTTTATATACAACAAAGTCCCCATTTTCATTCTTGTAAATGCCGAAGCATTTCGGCTCGCGGACATCCTTTCCAATGAAAAATCTGACTTGATTTTCATCTATATGCTTTGCTGCAAAGAAAGCCTGCAGTTCTTCGATTGTATGGGGCGTCTCATTATTCGTGCGCCTTACATTTTTGTTGATTGCTCCGCAGTTCGGACACTCCGGCAGTGTATCATCATAGTAACTATCGCAATACTCACATTTCTTTAACATTTTTCCTAAAATTCCTCAAAGTACAAAACTTCATCGGATCCTCTAAGCAAGTTCAAAAATTCCTGTTTTGACATTTTATCAAGATCAATAGACAAAGTAATCATAGGTCCCTCGCCCTTCAGTTTTCCCTTGTTTACTTCTACATCTGAAAAATTAATATTATTTTTCCGCAGCATTGCTATGAATAGCTTAATAGCCCTGGGCTCTGTGAGTTCAACATAAATAGTGAAGTGCTTTGAATTTTTCCGGAGCAGATCATCCACCCTGTGAAGTCCAAGGAGTGAAACCGTAATGATGATGAGTGAAATGAGCCATCCATCAAGAAAACCTGCCCCAATTGCAAGTCCATTCGCGGCACACGCCCAAAGACCTGCTGCCGTCGTGAGTCCCTTCACCCGATTCTGCTGTGTGATGACAATCATACCGACGCCAAGAAAGCCAATTCCGCTCACGACATAGGAACCGATTCTCGTCATGTCAATATTTGCCTGCGGGAATTTGAAATACATGTATTCGCCGATCAGCATCGTAAGTGCTGAGCCGACGGACACCACGATATGCGTCCTGATGCCGGCATTCTGCGACCGAAGCTCCCTGTCCATCCCAATCATGAAACCTGAAAGCGTGGCAAGCAGGAGCCTTACCAGAATGCTCTCAAATGTGAATGCCTCTAAAGTATTTTTTAGTGCTGTATAAATATTCAATCCAAGCCCCTGTATTATTATGTCATTTCAAGTTGTAATTACAGACCTGTTTAATAAATATACAACGGCAAAAAGAATTATACAAGATATAATAAGATGTACATGCTGCTTATGGATATTTCAATTATTATTTTTTGATGCTATAATCATGGAAAGGACTATTACTTGGATGAAAAAATAAAAAACGACAAGCCGTATGACAGCGCATTCAAGACGGTAATGCACGAGTGCAGGGACATATGACTGCCAATCGACAAGTGACAACACGATGACCGTTAGGATGATTCGATATGGCATGCGGACGGCATTCGAAAATTACTATATCGATGATGGTATCGTCCACATACCGTTTCCAGACATCGCAGTATTATACCTGCGAGGGAGTGGAAATGAAAAAATTGAGTCTTCAAGAATCAAAGTAGACTTTCCTAAAAGCTCTACAGATTATGATATGAAAATCTTAAGACTAAAGAGATATTCCATTGATGAGCTCTTCGAGAAAAAGCTGTACGTGCTCTTACCATTTGCATTATTCTTATTTGAAAGCGAGCTGAAAAAAGCAGACAGCGACGCAGAAAAACTTGAAAGGCTTATGAATATATATCATGAGATCATAAGCAGGCTTGAAGAAGCACGTGTAAAGGACGATATCACAGATTACGAGATGAGCGAAGTACTCCAACTCCTGAAGTATGTTTCGGATCATCTGGCACAGAAATACAAAAATATTGTGAAAGGAGTTGACTCGATTATGGGCGGACAGTTATTGGAATTTGATACAACAAAAGCTTATCATGATGGTGAAAACAGGCTTAGTAAGCTGATAAACATGATGATGGAAAAAAATATGATTTCCGAAATTACCAAGGTCACAACAGATTCAGCATACAGGAATGAAATGTATAAAAAATTCGGAATCTAAATATATAAAGCAACTAATGTCATAACTTCCATTCTCAGCTTTTGGCTTGTTGATACGAATGATAAAAAACAACTCTCTTACAGCCTCTAGTGCCCATTCGTGCAAGCACGATGGTCAACTGAGGCTTTGGTGCTACAAAAAAAAGAACGCCCTTTAAGGCTTTTCTTAGCAATGGATTTCCCTCGTCGCAATCTTCTTCGTGAAATACTCGTCGTGCTCGACAAAAAGAAGTGTCGGCTGATACTTTAAGATTAAATCCTCTATCTGCGAACGTGAAATGACATCTATGAAATTTAAGGGCTCATCCCAAATATAGATATGCGCCTGCTCGCAGAGGCTGGCAGACAGCATCACCTTTTTCTTCTGCCCTTCGATCAGCGTATCACTATGATAATCGAGCGGGAAAATCTTTATATCTTCAGATTCCTCGACATTTTTTAGAAGTCCTTCCTGTTTTGTAAGGGCATCAGAAATCCTTCTCTCCTGATTCTTCGCCTTCTGCATCATCTTTGATGACTTGTGGCTTACGAAGCCACGGTCTATTTTTGAACCGGAATTTGTCTGTCCAAATTTGCTCTTTTCGACCTTGTCAGCCCAGGTAGCATTTCTCTTTGCAGCATCATTTAAATGCGAAATCTCTTTCTTAATTTTCGCATTTTCTGCTTCTTCAAATGCGTTCTGACGATTTCTATTCTCCCACCACGAAGAATAATTTCCCTGCACGATTTCGACATCATTTCTGTTGATTGCCATGATGTGGTCAGTCGTTTCATCAAGCAGGGTCCTGTCATGTGACACGAGAATAAATCCGCTCTTACTTAGCGACCTTCCTCCAGTTTGGTCCATATGGAATAATGCCATGATGCTGCGTATTGGGCTTTGATAGCACTATTGCATCTCTAAATATATTATATGTTAAAAACTATGAAAATCTTTCACATAGTATAATTTTTTCAAATAGCAGAGTAATTTTACAAACAGATTCTATATTATTCTCCGCAGCATTATTATTTGTTATTTTGTATACAAAAACCGCTTTACAAAAATAATGCAAAGTGCTACATTTACCCCGTGCAAAACACAAGGATGGTATCCATTTGGAACTATACCAGAGACGCCCGGAATAGTCATCTTATTCTTTTTGGTAAGGCTCAACGCCTGATAATTTTTGAAGGGAGTATGATGATGAAGACAGGTTTTATTGGAGCAGGCAAAGTCGCCTTCTCTCTCGGGAAATATTTTTCCGAGCATGGCATTCAGGTGACCGGATATTATAACCGGCATGAAGAATCAAGTAGAGATGCGGCGGCATTTACGGGAACTTCCTTTTTCGAAAGTCCCGAAAAACTTATAGCAGCTAGTGATGCGATTTTTCTGACTGTTCCGGACAGTGAAATAAAAAACACCTACGACTCTCTTTCAAAGGAAAGTCTAAAGGGAAAAATGATAATCCACTGCAGTGGAAGCCTTGGTGCTGAAGATGCATTTCCCGATGCAGTAGAAAAAAATATAGTTCCGATTTCGATACATCCGCTATATCCTTTCGCAGACAAATATTCGTCTTACGAGGGACTGCAGGGTGTATTTTTTTGTCTGGAAGGGCCGGTGCAGGAAAGTCTCGACACATGGTCAAAGCTTCTACAGAGCGCAGACTTAAGGACAAAAATATTAATGCCGGGCAGAAAGGCAGAATACCACTTGGCCTGCGTCGAAATGAGCAATATGATCTGCGGACTGGCTGCCCTTGCCCAGAAGCATATGGAAAACACCGGATTTACGAGTAATGAAGCACTCGATGCCATAAAGCCTCTCTTCATTGCGAACGCCAATAATATTTTTGAAAAAGGTCCGGCAAAAGCACTTTCAGGTCCGGTCGAGCGGGGCGACACAGCAACGCTCGAAAAGCATCTTAAGTATATGGATGAAGACGAAAGCGGTCTTTATTTGAAATGCGCAGAGGAACTGGTAAAACTCGCAAAAGAGAAAAATCCGGGACGGGACTATCAAGACATTACGGATTATGTAAATAACGAACTGAACAAAACCTGAAAAAATGTTGATTAAGTACTTAGACAGATACAGTATCAAATATACATTTAAATGACCTTATTACATTATTAATAATTATTAATCTTAATTTATGAAAGGACGGAAATGAAAAAGACAGTAAAGACGCTTCTTGACATGAAGGCAAAGGGAGAAAAAATCGCACAGCTCACCTGCTATGACTACACCACAGCAAGGCTGATGGACGAGGCAGGCGTCGACATGATTCTTGTTGGCGACAGCCTTGGCATGACAATGCAGGGATATAATGACACGCTTCCTGTCACGCTTGATGAGATGATCGTTTACGGAAGATCTGTTGCCCGCGCATGCAAGGAGACATTTGTGGTTCTCGATATGCCATTTATGAGCTATCAGATTTCACCTGCGCAGGCACTCGAGTCTGCAGGCCGCATGATGAAGGAAGCACCTGGCATCAGCGCTGTAAAGCTTGAAGGCGGTGTCCACGTTGCTCCTCAGATCAAGGCAATTACTGAAGCTGGAATCCCTGTTGTAGGCCATGTTGGAATGACTCCACAGTCAGTAAATGCCCTTGGTGGCTTCAAGGTTCAGGGCAAGGGCGAAGAAAATGCAGAGCGTGTCCTTCAGGATGCACTTGCAGTTCAGGAAGCCGGTGCATTCGCAATCACACTCGAATGCGTTCCTCCTAAGCTTGCTACCCTAATCACAAAGAAGCTCGACATCATCACGATTGGCATCGGGGCATCAAACGGATGCGATGCGCAGGTTCTCGTTTATCAGGACATGCTGAATATGACGACCGGCGGAATCGCTCCGAAGTTCGTCCGCCATTTTGCAAACATCGGTGACGAGATGAAGAAGGCCTTCACTGAATACCAGGCTGCCGTCAAGGACCAGTCATTCCCGGCAGTCGAGCACACCTATCCAAAGAGCGACTGCAGTGATGAATTCTTAGCAAGCCTGGATGCAAAATATTAAGTTGTCACGGGGACGGTTCTATTGACAACTTTTGCCAATTGGTTTGCCCTACTCGATACGTCAACGCTGCTACCAGCTCACGCCCTTCGGACGTTTCGCTGATTGCAGTCGCAAAAGTGGCTCCTTCACATACAGCATGTGCGGTGCCACCTTAGCTTGTTACCTACAAAAAAGTGTCAGAAGAACCGTCCCTCTGACAACACAAAAAAGTGTCAGAAGAACCGTCCCTCTGACAACAAGAATCAGATCAATATGGCAGTCAAAATAACATAATCTGCCATATAAAGAACATAAAAGAAAGAAGACAAAAATGATCGTAGCAGAAAAAATTTCAGATGTAAGAAAAAATGTAGCAGAATGGAAAAAGCAAGGACTGACAGTCGGCCTCGTTCCTACAATGGGATATCTCCATGAAGGACATGCAAGCCTTGTTGATAAGGCAGTTTCAGAGTGCGACAAGGTTGTAGTTTCAGATTTCGTAAATCCGACCCAGTTCGGACCAAACGAGGACCTCGCAAAGTACCCAAGGGATTTTGAAAGTGACTGCAAGCTTCTTGAGGCTCATGGTGCAACACTCGTCTTCCACCCTTCAGTCGAAGAAATGTATCCAGAAAATGCAACAACATTCGTTGAAATCTTAAACGACATGCCAAAGAAGCTCTGCGGAAAGACAAGACCTATCCACTTCAGAGGCGTCTGCACAGTAGTTTCAAAGCTCTTCAATATCGTAACACCTGACAAGGCCTTCTTCGGAATGAAGGACGCACAGCAGCTTTCCATCATAAAGAAGATGGTACGCGATATGTCATATGGCATCGAAATCATCGGCTGCCCGATCATTCGTGAAGATGACGGCCTCGCAAAGTCATCAAGAAATACCTACCTTTCTCCAGAAGAAAGAATGGCTGCCACCATCCTTTCAAAGGCTGTATTCGAAGGTAAGAAGATGGTTGAGAATGGCGAAAAAAATGTTCAAACGATTCTCGATGCCCAGACAAAAATAATCGAAAGTGAGCCTCTTGCAAAAATCGATTATGTTTCTGCTGTTGACTTTAGCACGCTTGAAGACGCTGCAGAAGTAAAGCCGGATACCCTTTTCGCAATGGCTGTCTATATTGGAAATACAAGGCTCATCGATAATTTTCTTGCATAAATTGTGTCAAAGGGACGGTTCTCATTGACACCCTAAAACAAAAAGTTGTCAATAAGAACCGTCCCCATGACAAGATTAGATTGGAGGACTGCTATGTACATACATATGCTGAAATCAAAAATCCATAGAGCAACCGTCACAGAAGCCGCGCTGAACTATGTCGGCTCCATCACAATAGATGAAGCTTTAATGGAAGAAGCCGGAATAAACGAATATGAAGAGGTTGACATTGCCGATGTCGATAATGGCGAGCGGTTTCAAACCTATGTCATAGCAGGCGAAAAAAATTCAGGCATCATCTGCTTGAACGGAGCAGCCGCAAGAAAAGTCTGTGTTGGTGACAAGGTCATCATCATGTGCTATGCCGAAGCCACACCTGAGGAAGCTGCTGCTATGAAGCCTACAGTGGTTCTTGTAGATGAAAAAAATAAAGTAACAAAGAAATGCCACTACGAGAAGCACGGCGAACTGGCGTGAACACATTGCGAAGATGTCAGAGGAGATGTCAGAGGGACGGTTCCGCTGACATCTTTTTTTAGTGTAACAAGCGTCATATTAATGAAAAAAAGTTGTCAGTAAGAACCGTCCCCGTGACACTCTAGTGTAACAAGCGTCATATTAATGAAAAAAAGTTGTCAGTAAGAACCGTCCCCGTGACACTCCACCGCCGACAGTGCTGCGACATTTCCCTCGCCTGCCGCCTTGATGAGCTGGTACGGTGTGCCGGTCACATCTCCTGCTGCAAAAAGGCCTGGAAGATTCGTAGCCATCTTTCTGTCGACTTTTATATGCGCTCCTTCGGTCTCAAGACCGGGAACTAATTTATCCGGTGCTACGGCACTTCGTAAAATAAAAATTCCATCTGAAACAATCTGTTCCTTATCAGTGGTAAGGGACATTTTTTTATCCTCATTCTGGGAAATAGACACAGGCTTCTCACCAAAGATAATTTCAATATTATCATGTTTGAAAGCAATGTCTTCACCTGCCAAAGCCTTATAAACCGGCAGATAATATACCTTCTCTGCCATCTCTGCCAGGAAGTCTGCTTCGCTTTCATATTCGTCTGAATAGGAAACGACTACTGCTGACTTTCCTCTGTAGAGCGCAGCATCACATGTCGCACAATAGCTTACGCCCCGTCCGAGAAATTCATCTTCTCCGGGCAGCGCCTTTGTCTGCACGACTCCTGTAGCAAGTATGACGGTCGATGCCTCTAGCATCTGCTCACCATTTTCATCAGATGCAGAAATGGCAAAATAATCTCCCATCGCATACACTGTATTTGCCCTGAGTTCTGTGATTTCGACCCCCATACTAGAGGCATGCGACAGAAATTCTTTTGTCAAATCAGAACCCTTAACATGAGGAATGCCCAGGTAATTGTCAATCACATGCGATTTCTCAACCTTTTCAGAACTTGCCTTCGAACCCAGTACAATAATATTCTTATTTCGAACCTTAAGTGTAATCGCTGCTTCAAGTCCTGCAGGACCCGTGCCTATTACTGCTGTATCATATCTCATTTCTTTCTCCATAATAATCAAAGACTGATTTATTATTTCCTACTATTTTCCTAGGAAATAATAAATAGTATAATAATACACTGCACAGAATATTGCAAGAAAAATAATCAATATACCAGTGCAGTGTAGCATTTATGAAATAGAGCACTATTATTTACAATCACCCATGATACTCATCATCAAATTCAATGACGGACACATCCTTGACCTTTGGAAGCTCACGGATCTTTTCTGCAAAGCTAATATTATCCTTCCGGATGGCAACCTGGACAACCATCTCGATCGTGTCGCCATGCATGACACGGGACCTGATCTGGTATTTCAGTCCTTCGAGAATCTTTATGATTTCGTCGCCGGTTGCGTCCTCTGAAAAATGAATGACCATGATATACGTTTCCCTGCCATCCTCTTTCTTATTGAAGAAATAGATGAGAAGGAACATAATCACAAAAGCAATGGCTGCGAGCAGGTACATCGAAGCGCCGGCAGTAATTCCGGAGGTGATCGCCCAGAACATGTAGACGAGATCAAGAGGCTCCTTAACAGCCGTCCTGTACCTTACGATTGAAA
>Ga0256404_1001371_pt1 | contig 59297 bp, 49 predicted proteins | sample RumenRJG_01DNA_FD_185990 | JGI IMG/M metagenome (GOLD analysis project Ga0256404, IMG submission 185990) | Bovine rumen microbial communities from Lethbridge, Alberta, Canada - RJG_01 | ecosystem: Host-associated > Mammals > Digestive system > Stomach > Rumen | place: Canada: Alberta | collected... | reverse complement strand
CAGATTCATCGCCGTGCCTGCCAAGTGGGTCAGAACGGCAAGGCAGTACAAACTCAACATCTACTCCAATAAGCCATACAAACTTATTTGGGAACACGGATAAAACAACATCCTTCGCTGATGCTTAGGTCAAAGCCTCTCGACCTTACGGGGCAAGGGGAAGGTGTCTGCATACAAGTCATGTCAAGCGATTCTAAGCCCAGAGCCAGACAGAATCGTCACAAGCAAGGGCTAAATCAGACACGCGAAAAATTATCTGCGGATTTTAGGATATATAATAAGGTATAGCATTTTTGCCCACAATGTCCCGCACTATCTGTACAGATGGTGCGGTTAATTTTTATCATAGGAAAGAACGTAGAAAACTATTGCTTTCCTTTAAGTATTGTTCATTGTTTTATTGAAGAATGGACGTATTTTCATCAATACAATAATAAAAACATATTGATTTATATCAAATATTATTGAATATGCGTTAATAAGTATAGAATTATTTGTGTGTATTCTACAATATTTATATCTTTGCATATAGTTTTAAACAAATAATTCAATACTATAATACATATTTATATATAGAGGTATGGAAACAAAGATCATTTCTGTAGCCAACCATAAGGGAGGCGTAGGTAAGACAACTACGGTTGCGAGTGTAGGAAGTATATTGGCATCACAGGGACACCGGGTGCTGATGATAGACATGGATGCTCAGGCTAACCTAACGAGCAGCATGTTGAATGGTGACCCTGAATCAACAGTGTATTCGGCACTGATGGGGAATGAGTCGCTTCCAATAGCGTCACTCAGTGAGAATCTTTTCTTGGTACCTGCATCGCTTCAACTCTCTATGGCAGAGTTAGAACTGGCATCGGCAATGGCACGGGAACGGATATTATCAGAACTGTTGGAGCCAGTAAAGGGGGAGTTTGAATACGTATTGATAGATTGTCCTCCGTCACTTGGTTTGCTTACATTGAACGCACTGACGGCATCTACAGACATTGTAATTCCATTGGTAGCCGAGGTGCTGCCATTCAAAGGACTGGCCATGATGAATCGCTTCATCGGCATGGTGCAAAAGAAACTGAATGAGCGGGCTCATGTGACTGGGATTCTGATAACACGTTGGGAGAATACGAAACTGGGACGTGGCGTGGAAAGTCAGCTGCGTGAATCGCTAGGCGCTAAAGTGTTCACAACGAAGATTCGCAAGAATGTGAGTCTGGCCGAAGCTCCGTATGAGGTGAAGGACATTGTGACCTATGCACCAAAGAGCAACGGGGCGACAGACTATCTGGAGTTTGCACGGGAACTGATGAAGAAACTGAAATAGGACTGAATAGACTGGAGCATTATGAGCAAGAAAGATTTCGATATGAGCCAGCTTGTTAGTGGGCTGACAGGTGAGCAGGAGGAGAAGAACGAGAATAGGCCTCAGACGGTGAAGCGTAAAAAGCCGATGGAACATGTGTGTACACTGGTTTCGGTAGAGCAGATGGCAAAGGTGAGGACGATAGCCGAACGTGAGGGGATTGCCTTGAAAGACATTTTTGCCGTAGGGCTGAATATGGCCATCGGCAGCTATGAACAGAAGTATGGCGAAATCAAGGTAAGAAAGGCCAAGCGGGGCAATGCCAGTGAGGTGTTTGGTATGGAGGACTAAGTATGAGCAAGCGAGAACTGATAGATATACAAACTCCGAACAAGGACGTGGTTGCCTCGTTCATCTACAGCTGGGCAAGACAGAAAGACATGTCGATCCTGGAACAAAGGGTAGTGCTGCGTATCATTGAAAGAGCCTCGATCAAGCTGAAGGGCATAAAGTTGCGCGATAACATGTGCAAGCTAGACTTAGGGCTAAAGAATGTGACCATCACAATGCCAGCCTCGGCAGTACTGTTCAATACGAAGATGAAGCACAAAGACATCGAACAGGCACTTTACAACCTGCGTGGCAGGACGTTTGAGTACAAGGACAACGAGCGATACACGGTATGCGGATTCATCAACAATGCAACGTATGTGTACGGCACAGGGGAAATCACGGTTGAGGTGGATAATAAGATATGGCGAGTGTTGACGGACTTCAGCGAGGGTTTCCGAAGGTTCGAGCTAAATAAGGCTCTGGCACTGCCAACATCGTATTCGCTCCAGTTCTATATGGTGCTGAGTGGGCAGGAAAGACCATTCAAGCTGTCGATTGACGATTTGAAGAGCTGGCTGGGAATTGCACCAGACAAGTACAAGAAAGACGGCAAGGACAGAGTTGACCATATAGAGGACCGAATATTGAGACCTGTTAAGAAACTGCTCGACGAAAATTGCCCCTACACTTTTACCTACGAGAAAATCCGAGCTAACCCTCACAACGGCAAAAGTGTGGCCGTAGGGTTCAAGTTCTATCCTGTGTATCAGGACAAGTATCGGGACCAGGAACTGGAACAGACCAGACTTACTGCATTGACTTCGGTAGGCTTTATGGCTCCAAGGGCAATAGACTACATGAGGCAGCGGATGGGATTCCCGATGAAAAGCATTCAGCCGAACAAAGATCTCATTAACAATGCGGCCAAGTTGCTGCCAGACTTCATCGGGACTCTGGCCGACATTCAGGGACGGCGACGCAAGGAGGATGGCTCTTATATGGGCATTGGATGGGTGATTCAGGCCATTAGGGGCGAGGTAGAGAAAGCCGAGAAACAGCCTTCGCTCTACAAAGAGTGGGAAAAATAGCTGCGATGGCATCCAACTGCATGCGATGGCAAGCGAGAAACTGCGATTGCATGCGATGGCATCCGATTGCATGCGAAAGGGCTACCTGGCACGAAAAGACGTGTCGGGCAGCCTTTTTCTAATGCTTTCCTCATGGGCGCGTTAGATAATAACCCACAATTTAAAACCGCGCGATTTTCTATTCGTGCGCGAAGCCCAAATCACTTAATTAATTCTTGGCCCAGCATGAAAACAGCGTCTGAATGCTCTGTTTTTTAGCATGGACTGTTTATTTGCTCTGTAGGGAGTGTGCAATTATCGAAGTTTCTGGCAGTTCCGAGAATCATATCCCACAACTTAAAACTCTATATCCCACACTTTAAAACCGAGAATCGGCAGGGATAACCCACAAGTTAAAACCAAATCCCCACAACTTAAAACTGTGCATAACCCACAGGTTAAAACCAGTAAATCCCCCACAAATAGGGCTTTGCAGGGGATTTCTGGATGATTATATCTGCGCATTGGCTGCAGTTTTAGCTTTTCTATGATAGGGACGCTTAGCCAAAAGAGCCTCTGTATTGGCATCAGTTTGGATGCCTTTGTTTGATTCAGCGGCAAGTACAGTACTGGGAGTGCCAGCAATTTCATCCTTAAAGACCTCCTCAATCAGCTTGAAGTTGTTCTCGTTGATGATGTTGAAGTCCTTCGTGATATAGACATCAGCAATGCCATAGCTACCGACATGGTTCAGAGCTTCATCGACATCACTTTTACTGAATTTCATCATGTTTCTCGATAGGGTGGCAAAACTATGACGAGCCTGATAGAATTGGAGATTAGGGAGGCCGATAGCCCTACCAAGATCTTTCAAACCACGATTGATATTGTTGTTGAAATTCTCTGGAACAACGTATTTTTTGTAAAAGCTGAAGACATGAGTAGAACCTTCGTAACGCTTCATCAACGGTTTAATGAATGGATGAATCTTCACTTCGATATAGGCTTCATCAGCACGGCGATCCTTAGTCTTGGCTCGTTTATACTTTAGGACTCCTTTCTCCAATTTCGTTGCCAAATACATATCCACAGAATTCATGCCCATCAGGCAGAAAGAGAGAATGAAACAATCACGAGCCATTTGGACTCTACTTCCTGGAACTGCATCGTAATGGTAAATCTTCAGGATGTCCTCCAACTTTAAAGCTCTTACACCAAGTTTCAACACCTGCTTTGGAGCCTTGTATCTCAAAAATGGGTCGTTTTTGATGACAGTCTCTTCATCGGTGTTGTACTCCAGCATAGCCTCACGATACAAATGGCGGATTTCGCCCAAATACATCGATTTGGCACGTGTGAAATCACTCAGATAGTTCTCAAAATCTTTCAGCAGGGTGTAGGTAATCTCTGAGAAATCCAAAGTATCACGCTTCAAGAACTCCTTAAACTTGTTAAGCATGCAGACATAGTTTCTCATGCTCTTAGACTCGCGCCTGGATATCCACAACTCAGCAAAACTGAAGAAATCCAGTGTGTCTACTTTCTTCTTCTTGACAATCTTGGATGCAATCTTAGTAGCATCCATATTGTCGCTGTAGTTGATCTCTGGAGCCATAGATGACAGATTTGCTGCCAGTTCAGACTTCAGTTTTTCAACAATCTGCGCCTTTTCGAAGTTTTTAATCTTCTTGGTCTTCGGTGATATTTCCGATTCATCCACCTTAACCCCGGTAATGATGCGCTTTACCGTCTTCTTGTCTCTTACCAGCAGATAAACTGCTCTTTGCTTTTTGGAACTTAACTTTCCAAACTCAGTTGTAATCGTTGCCATAATGCCAATTTTTTAATTATACATTATGGGTGCTTCCATCTGGTATTGAATCTTGCAAATTTTTGCGTCGATTTTTGCGTCGATTTTGCGTCGATTTTGCGTCGATTTTCGATTTTTGCGTCGATTTTGCGTCGATTTTCGACCCTAAAAGTTGGTCTCAGACCAAAAAGTTGGAACTCGTCCTCTTTAAATTAAAATTCCGAGAACCCCTTTATTTACTGGGATTCTCGGAAAACATAACCAATCACTTGGTTGGGTGCCCGGTGGGACTCGAACCCACGACATTCAGAACCACAATCTGACGCTCTAACCAACTGAACTACGGGCACCATATTTATGAACGAATGCGCGTCCTTTCGGATTTGCGGGTGCAAAGGTACGGGAATTATTCGAGATTACCAAACAATTCCCGCACTTTTTTCTAAAAAACTTTATTTTGCAGGCTGAGCAGGAGCTTTGGGAGCTTCCTGAGCAGGTGCAGTCGTAGCAGGAGCTGCAGGAGCGTCTTTCTGCTGGCTGGCACCAAAGCCTGGCAGATTGTTCGGATTGGTGGCGGGAGCCTGATAGTTCTCCATCACAGAACCTTCTGAAGAGGCTGTAGGAGCGACATAAGCGCAAACCACGCTCAGCAAAACCATTGCAGCAGCAAGACCCCAAGTGGTCTTCTCGATAAAGTCCGTCGTCTTGCGAACACCACCGATCTGATTGAACTGGGAGTAGTTAGATGCAAGACCGCCGCCTTTTGACTCCTGAATAAGCACAATGCCGATCATCAGCAGTGCTGCAATCACGATAAGAATTACAAATAATGTGTACATCTTTTTTACTTTTTATTTTTATTGTTATTAATAATCAATTTCTCCAAAAAACGGATTTGGTCTGCAAAGTAAGCATTTTTTTTCGGAACTTGCAAACTTAATCGCTGAATTATTTCCAAAGCTTTCGAATATCTGCCCTGTTTTATGTAAATTCGGGCCAATGTCTCGGTAAAATACTCTTCTTCGGGCTCTTCCGACTCATTTTCTGCTACAGACTCAACTGGAGGTGACAACAGGGGTTCTTCATTGAGGACGAACTTACGTTTGTCACTTTTTATGAACGAATCTATCAGGTCCTGTCCAGGCATTTCTGGGATGCTCTCCTCTTCTGCAGCCTTATCACCTTCTGTCTCCAGCAGATAGGCGACATAATCGACGGCAGCATCGGCAGGCGTCGGCTTGCGTTTGGGCTCTGCCGGCTTCTCCTCTTCCTTAGGGATGGAGTCGAGGAACGTGTCGATGAGAGACAACGTGCGCGACTCGTGAGGCGCCTGCTGCGGCTCCGTATCTTCCTTTTTAGGGCGTATCTGGTAGTGGGCAGACTCTATCAAATTGAAAAGCACACGGCGATCGGTGATATAAATGGCTGCCCGGCGCAATTCCTCGTCGAACGTAGGATCATGAAGCAGATAGAGGTTCTGCAGCATCAACAGCCTGACATTCTGATAGTAGGGATAGAGTGCCAGCATCGACCGCAGCTCATAGAGTGTATCGCGATCGAGGCGCTCAGGATGTTGAATGAGTTCTACTATCCGTTCCATTTAGTGATTCGGCATTACCAGTTAGCGACGGTTGCATTGAAGATCTGATCGCAGATATCGCGTATCATCCTTGAGACGAGTTCCTCCTGTACGGCATTGAGCGACTGACGGGTATCGAAACTCTGTGTAGCCGTGAACTGCTGTTCGAAGTCATCGTTGTGGTTCTGATTGTTCGTGAACCTCACATTGACTGTCATCGAGAGTTCGGTCATTGCCGAATAGCCTTCAGCAGAGACTGACTTGTTGCGCTGTTCGTAGCGGGTAATCTCGCCCTCGAGTTTGAGGTCGCCATTGCGCTTTACCTGTACAAGACGAGTGTGATCGAGGTAGTGAGCCTTCAACTCATTGTTAAAGAGCGCTCCCATCGGACCCCACACATAACTGCTTCGAATGGGGAACTCCGCTATCTGGATGGTCTTCGTCTTCGTATAGTCGATGCTGGCTCCGTTGAACTTATAACTGACGGAGCAGGCTGTAAGGCCGATGGCCATGAAGGCCATTGCAGCACATCTGAGAATCTTATTTGTCAAGTCCATACTGCTTAAGTCTGCGATAGAGTGTACGATCACTGATACCAAGTTCCTGAGCGGCCTTCTTCCGATTGCCGTGATTACGCTCAAGCGCCTTTTCGAGCATCTGTTTGCTCAGGTCGCTGAGATTCAGGTTCTCCTGTTCCTTCTCAGGCTCCACATGTTCCTCAGCCACAGCGTCTTCTGTGACATAGGCTGGTGTCTGGATGTCATAAGCCGAGGCACTCGGATGGATAGGGGCCAGTTGTGTGGTAGGAAGCGGAGCCGAAACATTGGCAGACGCGCTTCTGACATCGTCTAACTGTTTCTTCAGGGCGCCCATTTCCCGACGCATATCATTGACATTGCCTCGGAGTTCGAAAAGAATCTTATAGAGTATCTCGCGCTCATTCTCAAAGCTATGGTCACCACCTTCACGCGGAATCCTTGCCAACTGCGTCGTCTCCTGATCCTGAGGAATGAAACGATGCAGCACATCGGCTGTGATCAGTCGCTCGGGCGAGAGGATGGAGATTTGCTCCGTGATGTTCTTCAACTGGCGCACATTGCCCGGCCACTTATAACGCAACAGGAGCTGCTTGGCTCCCTCGTCCAGCACGATGCGGTCCATCTTGTATTTCTCAGCCATCTGCATGGCAAAGAGGCGGAACAGCAGGATGATGTCTTCACCACGCTCGCGTAACGGCGGCATCTGGATGGGGATGGAGTTCAATCGGTAGTAGAGGTCTTCACGGAAGCGCCCTTCGCTGATAGCCTGACGGATGTTGACGTTGGTGGCAGCCACGATGCGTACATCGGTCTTTCGGATTTCAGTACCACCTACAGGGATATATTCGCCCGTCTCAAGCACACGCAGGAGTCTTGCCTGCGTAGCAAGCGGCAACTCACCCACCTCATCGAGGAAGAGCGTACCTTTGTTAGCTACTCCGAAATAACCAGGCGAGTCGTTGAAGGCACCAGTATAAGAGCCCTTCACATGACCGAAAAGCTCAGAGTCGATCGTGCCTTCAGGAATAGAGCCACAGTTGATGGCAAAGTATTTCTCGCGGCGACGAGGTGAATTATCGTGAATGACGCGCGGGATGATCTCCTTACCCACACCGCTCTCGCCCACGATGAGCACACTCAAGTCGGTCGGCGCAACCTGAAGGGCTACGTCGAGCACATGGTTCAAGGCATCGCAGTTGCCCACGATGCTATACCGTTGTTTGATGGTCTGAAGTTCTGTCGTCTTCATTGAGCTGACAAAATTACATATTATTTTTGAAATAACTGCAATTCTGGCAGATTTTTAACGGAAAATCACTTTTCAGGGGGTGTTTTGAACTGATTCTTGGCCTTAATGGCGAAGCGAGCCTTCTCACCATCCTCACGTTTCTCATGATAGAGCTTAGGCAACGGATTGGCCATAGGCTCGTCGTATTCAGCTCTGTGACGATACATATCAATGGCCGTGTAGATTGCATGTCGTAGGGACAGTTCGTCGGCAACGCCCTTACCGGCAATGTCGAATGCGGGTCCCTGGTCAGGGGTTACGACGATAGCCGAGATGCCAGCCTTCAGTTTCACACCATATTCCTGTGCAATCGATCTGAAAGGCACGGTGCCTTGATCGTCGTACATCGCCAGCACGCCATCGAAATCGAGATAGAGCGCATCACCGAAGAAGGTATCGGCAAGATAGGGACCAAAGGCCTGGATGCCACTCTTTTCGAGCTCATCAACAGCAGGTTTGATGACCTGTTCCTCTTCATTTCCCATCTGAGGATTCAGCGCGAGGATGGCCAAACGGGGATTAGAGATACGGAAGTCGCGACGGAGACTGGTATGGAAAATGCACCCCTTATCGACAATCTTCTCAGTGGTGATAGCCTCAGCCACATCCTTGATGGGCAGATGAGTCGTCACGAGGCCAATACGCACATGTTCGCAGACCATCATCGTGAGGGCCTTCTCCTCACGAACAGGACCTCCAGCAGGCACCACAGGAGCAGTCACCAGCACGTCGTAAAGTCCTTTCTGAAGGTCTTCCTTCGCTTTCGCCATCGCCTTGCGAGCAGCCTCAGCCGACTCCTCCGTAGGCTGTCCGAATTTCACTTCTATCTCATCAGGGACTGCTGCCAGCAGATTCACTTTATTATCCTTGGCATTCTCTGCGCTATTGATCACGCTGAACTGCGTCTCTATCCCCATTGCCTTTCGATGGGCGGTGGCCACCTTGGGTGAACCGTATATGATAGGCGTACACAGTTCGAGCATCTCGGGATCCTCAAAAGCCTTGAGAATCACCTCATATCCTATTCCGTTCGTATCACCGTGCGTGATAGCCACACGAATTTTTCTGTCTTCCATATATTTTACTTTATTTTTACTCTTTTGCCTTCTTATTTCTCACTGCCGTAGAGAGCAGTCCGCAGGCAGCGAAGATATCCTGTCCCCTACTCGCCCTGATGGTGGTGAACACGCCATGTCGCGTCAGATAGTCACGCAGTGCCTCCATACGTTTCTCGTCGGCTCCAGGCAAATCCACACCAGGAATCTCGTGAAAGCGTATCAGGTTGACGCGACACTCCAGTCCCTCAAGCAGTCGGATGATCTCACGGGCATGAGTCGTCGTGTCATTGAGACCTGCAAAGCAGATATACTCGAACGAGCAGCGACGCTGGTGGGTGAAATCATACTGTTTCAGCAGGCTGACCACCTCTGTGATCGACATCTGCCCTTCGGCGGGCATCAACTGGCGGCGTTGTTCTGGCAGCGGTGAGTGCATCGAGATGGCTACATGACACTCACTCTCATCGAGGAAACGTTTCAGTTTGCCTTTGATGCCGACACTGCTGACGGTGATGCGCTTAGGGCTCCAGGCATAGCCATAGTCGGCAGTGAGCACCTCGGTAGCACGAAGCACGGCATCAAGGTTGTCCATCGGCTCTCCCTGTCCCATAAACACGATATTCGTCAAGGTATCGCGCTCAGGCAAGGCATATATCTGATTGAGTATGTCGGCAGCCGTCAGACTGCCCTCATACCCCTGTTTACCCGTCTGGCAGAAGAGGCAGTTCATCTTACAACCGACCTGACAGGACACACACAGAGTAGCCCGCTCGCCTACACCGTCGTTGCCGTCAGCACGAGACCTCTCAGGGATATAGACAGTCTCCACGAATTTCTGAGACGGCTCGCCTGAGACTGCACACCTTACGGGGAACAGATATTTGATGGTTCCGTCCACAGAGCGCTGACACTCAATAGGATCCATAGCCCCAATGACAAAACGGGATGCCAGCAACTCACGATTCGCCTTTGAGATGTTCGTCATCTCGTCGATGCTCCTCACGTGATGCTGATACAGCCACTTCAGAATCTGTCCCGCCGTGAACTGAGGCATGCCCAGTTCTTTCACGACCATCTTCAGTTCGTCGGGTGACATCCCTAGCAATACGGTCTTCTCGTTGTCCATTTCCCGTTTTTGGGTGCAAAGGTAGAAAAAAAACTTGAATTATTTGGTATTCTCGGAAAATATTGCGAAATTTGCACCTTATTATTAATATAAAAGTACCCCATGAGAGAAAAAATAGACTGTTTCCTGCCTTGCAACGACCCTCAGGCCGCTTCTCAAATCGTGTCGCAACTGAGGGGAAGCAAGACGATACAACACATATTCCTACTCGTCACACAGCCTATTCCAGAGACAGAGGCGCAACAGCTGAAAGACTGCTACCAGATAGAGGTCGGAAACCTGAACAGCAGCAATACCATCATGAGCATTGCTGAGAACGCGAAGGCCGACTATGTACTGCTGCAGACGAAGGTTACGCAGTTGGAACTGGGACTTGGTGCCCTTGACCGCATGCTGCGCATTGCCTCCGACTCTGACGCGGCGATGGTCTATGCTGACCATTACGACATGATCGATGGGAAGCGCCAGCCACACCCCGTGATTGACTATCAGACAGGCAGTATCCGCGACGACTTCGATTTCGGTTCACTGCTGCTCATCAAGACGCCGCTGCTCCACACCTTTGCCATGCAGGCCGGCGAGAGCGACTATCAGCATGCAGGACTCTATGCCCTCCGACTCTTCCTGAGTCGCAACGGACAGCTTTTCCATATCTGTGAGAAACTCTATACGGAGGAAGAGACGGATACGCGAGCCTCTGGGGTGAAGCAGTTCGACTATGTCAATCCTCGTAACCGTGAGGTACAGATAGAGATGGAACAGGCTGCTACGACCCATCTGGCAGAAATCGGTGCCAAGATCGATCCTTCGTACTATCGTCGTCCAGACTTCAACGAACAGGAATTCGAGGTAGAGGCCTCAGTCGTCATTCCCGTCTTCAACCGCGAGAAGACCATCTGTGATGCCGTGAACAGCGCTCTGGCTCAGAAAGCCAGTTTCAAGTTCAATGTGATCGTGGTGGACAACCACTCTACCGACAAGACCACCGAACTGCTGAAAGGCTTCCACGACGAGCGTCTCGTGCATATCATCCCTAAGCGCACAGACTTAGGTATCGGCGGCTGCTGGAATGTCGCCATCAATGACGACCGCTGCGGACGATTTGCCGTCCAACTGGACAGCGACGACCTCTACTCCTCGCCAAAGACACTGCAACAAGTGGTAGAAGCATTCTATAAGCAGAATGCTGCGATGGTCATCGGTTCGTACCGCATGTGTGACTTTGAACTGAACACGCTGCCGCCAGGCATCATCGACCATCAGGAATGGACCGACGAGAATGGTCCCAACAATGCACTCCGTATCAACGGACTCGGTGCTCCTCGGGCCTTCTTCACCCCACTGCTGCGCCAGATAGGCTTCCCCAATACAAGCTACGGTGAGGATTATGCGTTAGGTCTGATTTTCTCCCGTCACTATCGTATCGGGCGCATCTTCTCAGAGCTCTATCTCTGTCGCCGCTGGGGCGGAAACAGCGATGCAGCCCTGAGCATCGACAAGATCAATGCGAACAACCTCTATAAAGATCAGTTACGCACACTGGAGATCATGGCCCGCAAGCAGATGCTGCAAGGCAAGCAGGAACTGATGAACGACTCGCCCCTGATGCGATTCTTCAACCGTCAACTGGAGAAATGGGACGATGCCCGCCTGCGCTATCATGACCTGCGCAACGTCAAGACCCGTGAACTGACCGTTGGCGCCTCAACGATACAAGTACAATGGAATCCTGCCAGAATGGTCTCGACAGGAGCCCGTATCGACAAGCAGGCACTCGCCAAGCGACCTTGCTTCCTCTGTGAGCAGAATCGTCCGAAGGAACAGGTGAAGAAGAACATCGACAGTCAGTTTGACCTGCTCGTCAACCCCTTCCCCATCCTGCCTATCCACTTTACGATTCCCTGTGTGAAGCATGAGCCGCAACAGATCCACGACAACTATAGTGAGATCCATAAACTTCTGGAAGAATATCCCGAGATGATGGTCTTCTATAATGGTCCGAAATGCGGAGCCTCAGCTCCCGATCACGCCCACTTCCAGGCAGGCACAAGCGGTGTGTTGCCCCTCCAGCTCTCCTGGCAGCGACTGAGCCGTAACCTGACAAAGGTCATCAGCCTCAACGACAATGAAGACATCTCCATCATCAACGAGTACCCCTGTCCTGCCCTGCTTATCCGCAGCCATACACAATATGGCGATGAACAGCTTTTCCTGCGTCTCTACGAGGCACTGCCCATCAAGGAAGACGAGACAGAGCCGATGATGAACATCGTCAGCTGGCGTCGCCATGATGAGTTCCTCTCAGTCGTTTTCCCACGTCGCAAGCATCGTCCTGACTGCTACTATGCCGAAGGCGCAGAACAGTTTATCATCAGTCCAGGTGCCCTCGATATGGCAGGACTGATCATTACGCCCCGACAGGAAGACTATGAGCGGCTGACGCCAGAGATGGCCCTTAACATTCTCAGGGAGGTGTCGCTCACCAAGGAAGAACTGCAGCAAGTCGTCATACGCTTGCAGAACCTCTCCAGTCAGAAATCATTCAATCTCCAGAGCCAGAAGGAGCCCGACGTCACGGTGGGCATCATCAGTGCCGACAAGATATCCTTCTCGCTCAACAAGCCCTATATCGCCAAGGGAGAGATGATTACCGGCGAGCAGACGGTGGAGTTCTCAGAAGGTGGCATACGCTGGCGAGGTACTTTGTACCGTGAGCTCACGTTCACCCCACAGGCCGACGATGCCTCTTTCTCAGTCAAGGATGTCACGATTGGCGTCAACTTCCATTGGGAGCGCAAGGAGACACAGACATTTGAAGGTACGCTACGTCTGGTCGTAGAAGCCGACAAGATAGTAGCCATCAACGAACTGCCTGTAGAGAAATACCTGACGAGTGTCATTTCCAGTGAGATGTCGGCCACATCGTCGCCTGAATTCCTGAAGGCGCATGCCGTGATTTCGCGTTCTTGGCTGCTGGCACAGATGGAAAAGCGCCGTCTGCACGAAAACGGTGAAAACAGCTTCTTCTCATTCACAAAGAAAGACGATGAGATCATCCGCTGGTACGATCGCGAAGACCACACGATCTTCGATGTCTGTGCCGACGACCACTGTCAGCGCTATCAAGGTATCACCAAAGCCACCAGTCCTCATGTGGCAGAGGCCATCCATGAGACCCGCGGACAGATTCTCACCTACGATGGCGATATCTGCGACGCACGCTTCTCGAAGTGCTGCGGCGGTGAGACCGAGGAGTTCCAATACTGTTGGGAAGACACGCCGAAGCCCTACCTCACCAGCTTCCACGACCCATACTGTGATACGACAGACAAGCATATCCTCTCGCAAGTCCTGAACGACTACGATCAGGAGACACCCGATTTCTACCGCTGGACGGTGGAATACACCCGCGAGGCACTCTCCGAACTCGTCTGCCGCAAGTTGAAGGAGGATTTTGGCGAGATCACCGATCTCATTCCCATAGCCCGAGGCAAGAGCGGCCGTATCTGGAAACTGAAGATTGTCGGCACCAAGAAGACACTCACGATCGGCAAAGAGCTCGAAATACGCCGAGCCCTCAGTGAGACTCATCTTTACAGTTCTGCTTTCGACGTAGAGAAGCAGGGCGACCGTTTCATCCTGCACGGCAAAGGCTGGGGACATGGTGTCGGGCTCTGTCAGATCGGTGCTGCCGTGATGGGCGAACAAGGCAAACGCTACGATGAGATTCTGCTTTTCTATTATCGTGGTGCCGAAATCCAGAAAATTTATGAATAACAAACAATTCTAAACGACTGAATAAATGAACAAAAAAACGCCATGGGCTTGGGTGCCCACCCTCTATTTTGCCGAGGGTATTCCCTATGTTGCAGTGATGACCATCTCACTCATCATGTACAAACGACTTGGGCTCAGCAACACAGACATCACGCTCTATACCTCTTGGCTCTATCTGCCTTGGGTCATCAAGCCACTTTGGAGTCCGTTTATAGACATCATCAAGACTAAGCGCTGGTGGATAGTAGCGATGCAGCTGCTCATCGGTGCGGCACTCGGAGGTGTGGCCTTCACCATCCCAGCGCCCTATTGGCTTCAGGGTTCGCTGGCCTTCTTCTGGCTGATGGCCTTCTCGAGCGCCACCCACGACATTGCAGCCGACGGCTTCTATATGCTGGGACTGGAGCAACACGACCAGGCTTACTTCGTAGGCATCCGTTCCACCTTCTATCGCATCGCCACCATTTTCGGGCAGGGATTGCTCGTGATGCTGGCTGGCAACCTTGAGGTGATCACCCGTAACATCAAGTACTCCTGGAGTATCACCTTCTATGGTATGGCCGGTCTCTTCATCGCCTTCTGGCTGTGGCATCACTACATCCTGCCCCGTCCTACAGAAGACAAAGGCATGGAGAAGATGAACGGTCAGCAGATACTGCTGGAATTCTGGCACACCCTGAAGACGTTCTTCCAGAAGCCGCAAGTATGGGCAGGCATCTGCTTCATGCTTTTCTACCGCATGCCAGAAGGACTCCTGGCCAAGGTCAGCGCCCTCTTCCTGATCGATGCCACCGCGAAGGGAGGTCTCGGACTCTCACCAGCCGAATATGGTTTGGTACAAGGTACCGTTGGCGTCATCGGCCTGACCCTCGGAGGCATTCTCGGAGGTATCCTTGCCAGTCGCGACGGTCTGAAGCGATGGTTGTGGCCGATGGTACTCGCTATCACCCTGCCCGACCTCGTCTATGTCTATCTCTCCTATGCACTGCCCGAGAGTCTGCTGATCATCAATGTCTGTGTCTTTATCGAACAGTTCGGTTATGGTTTCGGCTTCTCGGCCTACATGCTCTACCTTATTTATTATAGTCAGGGAGAGTACAAGACAGCCCACTATGCCCTCTGTACGGCTTTCATGGCGCTCTCGATGATGATCCCCGGTCTTTTCGCTGGTGCACTTCAGGAGAGTGTAGGCTATCCCACCTTCTTCCTCATCGTGGTTGCAGCCTGTGCGATGACCTACCTTGTGACCGCTGCGCTGAAGATCGACCCGGAATTCGGTAAGAAAAAACAAGAATAGGGAAACCCCTATCGACGAATAGGAGAAATCTCTTGCCCGCCGGGCTATTTTCTCCTATCTTTGCAGCGTGAAACCATTTAAAGAGTTACGATTATGAAGAAGTTATATTTTTACCTCCTGATGACGCTGTCAGTCTTTGTACTGACCAGCTGCGATACTGACGAAAGGATTGCCAATACGCTTGAAGGAACCTGGAGTGGTAATATGTATATCTCATCTCGTTATGATGGTAGAGTATATGATGCCACTTATTCCGAAGTGACATTTCTGAAGGATCCCTATGCCTATTCAAGTGGAGCAGGTTATTGGGTGGACTACTACAGCGATGCCCCATGGGACTATATCGCCAATCACATTGAGTGGACTGTTGACTATGGAACTATCAGAGTGTATTTCGTAGAAGAAGACACCTATATTACGATTCGAGACTATCACTTGGATAATGTGTACTTCTATGGTACTATCAACGATGACGGCAGACCTGTTGATTTCCGACTTGAGCATGTTAGCGGCAGGAACTGGAGCTCTTACAGATGGGGGTACGAAGAATGGTACATTGGCACACGTAGTACAGACTCTACGGACACCAGGAAGATTGAGAAACCTGTACGCTTCGTTAGAAGTAAATAGATATATAGAAACGATAATCCCCGCCAAGCTTGGCGGGGATTATTGCTTTTATATACCGGCACCGTCGGTGAAGGCGGCATCTACAGCCTTCGACTGGAGAATCCTTGAGTTTGGCGGCACACTATGCGTCAGCCAGATATTACCACCGATGGTCGAGTGATGGCCGATGGTGATGCGCCCCAGAATAGAGGCGTTAGAATAGACCGTCACATAGTCCTCTATGATGGGGTGACGCGGAATGTTCAGCATATTTCCCTGCTCGTCGTACTTAAAGCTCTTGGCACCGAGCGTCACACCCTGATAGAGCGTCACATGACTGCCGATGATAGTGGTCTCGCCAATCACGACACCCGTACCGTGGTCGATGGCGAAATACTCACCAATCTGGGCTCCTGGATGGATATCAATACCCGTCTTCGAGTGAGCCTGTTCCGTGATGATACGAGGGATGACAGGCACTTTCAGTTCGTGCAGCCTATGAGCGATACGATAGTGAGTCATCGCGTTCATGCAGGGATAGCAGAAAATGACCTCACCGTAGTTAGGTGCAGCCGGGTCGTTGTCAAACAGTGCCTGCACATCGGTATAGAGCAGTCGTTTGATTTCTGGCAGCGACTCGATGAAGAGTAATGCCAGCCGCTCAGCCTCTGTATAGACCTGTTCTTTCGTGCGGATGGCCTCACAGTCCTCACAGAACTGCAGTCCGTGTGCTATCTGCTTGGTCAACAGCGTAGCCAATTCCTCCATATGTACACCGATATAGTACGAACGGATGCCCTCGTCGGGCTGACGCTTGTTGAAATAGTCGGGAAAGATAATGCTCTTCACGAGCGTCACGATACGCTTCACCTGATCCACCGACGGCAATGGAGCAACAGTAGCAGGCATCATGCCCACCTCACGCTCCGTCTGTTTCGACAATAGCGCCACGTTTTTCCGCAGCACTTCGTTCAAGTCACTATTCTTCAGCATGGTTTCTCTTTTTTGTCTTGGCTGCAAAGTTACAAGAAAAAGCCGAAAGTCAATCAACTTTCGGCCGAAAAGTATGTTTTTTGTCGCTCAAAACTGAAAATCGATGGTATCCGTATCCCATACATCATCTACAGAGAGCGAAATGTCCATCTTATATACCGGTGAAAAGAGATAGCCCCGGCAGGTAGTGATGTGATTGCGCATGACGGGTATATTCTCAATGTTTTTCTCTGTCAGGATGTCTGCTGCGTCTTCCCCATTCTGGTGATAGGTAGTTGCCATCACTTTCAGATATTCTCTTGCGGCGGTATGGGGAATTGTATAAATCTCAAATTTCGATTCCGTGTGGCTGATATCGTACCACTGCTCTTGTTTTGAATCGACAACGCCCCATCCACCTTCATTCGCGTTCAACGTACCCGAGCCGCCAGTATAGTAAAAACATATCCTGTCAGCACGTTGCGGAATGGCATCCTCGAAAATGAATCTCACCATCGAGACAATACGCTTCAGATTGAGCGCACATTCCACATCTTCATCTCCCACTATCAAGCTGTCTGCACAGAGGAATGTGTCCGTATAGCCTGTAGCGTTGGTAAACTGTATTTTCTGCGAGTTGGTCGAAGTCGGATTGCCATTGCTGCTATGAGCCAGCGCCACAAGATAGTAACGCCCCTTGGCAAGTTTGAACTCTATTTCTCCGAATCCTTCGTCATCGATTGTCTGAGCCTCGTTCCGGATACGCTCACCATTCTGATATATCAGGAAATTGAGTCTTGAGCACACATCACTCACCGATGCCCTCGTTCTGGAGAGGGTAAACGGAACTTGTTCAAAACTCGTGACACGAACCGTCACATTGACACCCTCCTCGCCTACATCCGAGGCGCTGATATTCATTTTCTCACACGATGCTACACCGAGCAGCATCATACCACACACAGGAGCCATAAACTGGCGGAAGATCTTGTGCTTCATAATTTTAGTATTTGAATGTTAAACAATTCACCCACACATCAGTGGGATTCGGCTACAAAATTACACATTCTGTCCGAATCCACCAAACATTTATTGAAAAATCTTACTTCGTATAGAAATCAATGAGCCGGATGAGGGCTTCCTTGCACACCAGACAGAACTCAGGCTCTTCGTTTGTGCGCATACGACAATTGTCGAAACCACGCCATACGCCTTTGGAAAGGTAGCCACCACCTTCCACGAGACCTGCCCTACCCTCTTTCACGAGCTGTTCCCACTTGCCATTAAAATCATGCTGCGTCGTGAGGTTCGGCTCCCAAGGCTCTGTGTCGGCGAAGTACATCGGATCATCGTTGCCATAGGGATACTCGTCAGCCAAGCCACCGAAAGAATGCCCGAACTCATGCACCACCACTGGACGGAATTGAGGCCCATGGGCATAAGTGAGGTTATAGGAGTTGTAGATGCCTCCCCCACCGTAGTGGTCGGTATTCACGAGAATGATGATATGCTCATAGGGCGTACCCGCAAGCACATCGTGGAGCTTTTTCAGATGCAGGGTAGTCAGGTATCGGTCGCTGTAGAACGTGTCGAAGTGAGAGCTCAGCACCGTCTTCCGCCAGATGCCCTTAGCAGGCCAACTGGTACCACTCTCCTCGGAAGGTGACATCACGGCCACCATATTAAACCGGTCTTTCATCGCCTTGAAAGGCTCATGCTGGAAAAGTGAGGCCATCGCCGTCTTACAGTCCTCAAGGAATGTGCCCATCTCCTGCTGTTGATAACCCTCTGCCACATAGGCCACATGAATGCAGCGCGAGGTGTCGGCAGCCTGCTGCAGCGTGACATACGGTGTGACGAGCCGATCGCCTGATTGACGGATTAAGATATCAGCAGGATCCACGCTATGTGTCATCGTGGCATTCACCCGATCATGATAGTCACGCAACTCAATAGTAATCTCAACAGGCTGTTTAGGGAAGGGCATCAGAAATACGTTCTCAAAAGACTTCTGTACACGTTTTGACTCCTCAGTAGCGAGCCACTCCTGAAAGAGTGTTGAGAACGAATGGCGGTAGATCAGCCGGCCGTCGCGCTTATCGCGCACCAAGAGCTGTCCATTCCCCCTTAGCGGCACCTCTGCCAGTCGCTCACGCTTACCATACCAACGGGGTAAAGCCGTAAGTTCATCCACATACAGTTCCTGATGCTGGCTATTACCCGAGAAGGTATAGTCCAACCGCAGGGTACGGTCTTCGAAATAGTCTTCAAACCGTTGTGCCGTGGCTGTGTTCAGCGAAAGCAACAGCACGCCTATGAATAGTGTTTTGTTCATCACCTTTTGTCTTTTTAGCTAATTATTCTTATTTTATATGTCTAACTGAGTTTAAAGTTCAGTCATCCGCCAAGTCTTTGGCAGACATTTGTTCACGTTCTGACTCTACGAGTTTACCATCCTTCCACTTGTATCGTACGATTTCCACATCATCGTCAAGCCGCCAGAAACTGACGATACACTTTTTGTCAGGGTCGATAGTCGGGCTGTAAATCACACCATCGTACTTCAGTTCCTCGAACTTATGTGCCTCGTCATTCCAAAGCCAGACATCATAAGTGTAGTTCCCAAATCCGTTCATCGGCCCGGTACACACCTGAAGGTCGGGAATACCGTCGAAGTTCCAGTCATCCTCCGAAATTTCCCCGATACTGCCCTTATCCCAGTTCATGGTGTCTAACGGCAGAGCCTGACTATACAACTCCTGCCTATGTCCCTTGGCATCAGTCAGACAGACGATGATGGAATCCCAGCGCACTTCACCATCCTCTGTAATAGTACGTACATCCGAGCGGAAAGAATAATCGGATCGCTGGGGGACATAATCTGCATCATCTGCATTGATCTGAGCGACAGTAGCACTGTCGATGCCAATACCGTGACCACCATCCTGAGGTGACTTCTTACCACCTCCGCAGGCCACCAACATCATAGGAATTAACGTATATAAAATTTTCTTCATTTGGGTTTATAGTTTTATTCCGCTGCAAAATTAGGAAAAAATTGCAAGAAAAACAAGAAGAATCAGTCAATTCTAATTATATTTGCAGCCTGATTTAAATGTTTTTATAAGAAAAAGCCCGGACACGAGGTGAGTCATATCCGGGCAATTGATAAGAAATTGAGAGTCACTTGACAGCGTCGAACCCGCTATTTGATGGTGATCCAGACAGGCTCACCCCTACTCTTCGCCTCGACGATCTTCTGCTTTAGGCGGTGGAGCCAGATGCGGCTGTCAACGACCTGACCAACGAGCTTGTTCTTGCCTACGAGGATGCAGCCTTCGGTGTCTGCGGCGGTGTTGCCCGCATGGATGCGGATGCCCTCGAATTTCGGCACGCCGAGCAGGATGGGAAGCCACTGCTTGAACTTGGGCGAGAATGAGGTATCTTTGCAGAGCATTAGGGAATGCTCTGCGAGTGTGGGGTGAGCCCTCGCGAGGGCGTAACGAAGTGGAGCTGGAGGGAGTCGCGCTCGGCCCGAAGGGACGCTTTGCTATGCAAAGAACCCTCACGAGGGTGAGACCTCATGAGGGCGCAACGAAGTGGAGCTGGAGGGAGTCGAACCCTCGTCCAAACAGGGAAACCATACGCTTTCTACACGCTTATCTTGGACTTCATTTTCGTGCTGCAGCAAGACCCAAGCCACCAACTGCAACCTTATCCTCTAAATCTTCATCATGCCATCGAGGCCTGACATGACTATTCCCGATTTAACCTGCGCCGCTGGATCTTCGGATTCGGAACAACATCCTCGGAGCGACGTCTCGTTTCCCCGCCTAGCAGGGAAATTAAGCTAGTAATCTACTATACTTCGATTAAGCAGCGAGAGCGTAATTGTTTTCGCCAATTAATTTTTCGTCGACTCAGATTATGGAGGGAACCAACAAGCCTCCGCGTGCTTACGTACCATCTCGACCCGCTGTCAAATCCAGTCAACCCCAGATAGAGATCGTGCGAGCAAAAAAGCGCTCACCAGCGATTTCGGGCACAAAGATAGCAACTTTTCCGAAGAAATGCAAGTTTTTCGAAAAAAAATAATACCTTTGCCGGGATTTATACAATAAAATGCACTAAAAAGGTGTTATATATTAAATATGTAATCAAACCAGAAAGATGAGAAGACTTACTTCGCTTATCATATCGATGATGTTCGCCGCCTCAGGATGGGCACAGTCGGGCATGACAGACAACCAGGTAGTAGATTTCGTCATTGAGCAGAATGCCAAGGGCGTGTCGCGAAAAGACATCGTGACCCAGCTCTTCAAGCGTGGCGTGACCATGGAACAGCTGCAACGGCTCAAGAAGAAATACGAGCGACAGATGAAAAACGGGGCTCTGGGCGCGATGGACATCACGGCAGGCTCGAAGGAGATGAAGAAACGCATGCGCCAGGCCAACGGCGACAAGCGACAGGAGGACATAGACAAGGAGAAGCGCAACGTATCATCCTACCGAGTGAAGGACGGGCGGAAGAAGACCAAACAGAACACCTACGACGAGAAGGACAAGGAATTCACGGACTTTGACGACGCTGCCGACTTCCTGATGCCCGACTCGCTGAAATACTTCGGCACCGACTTCTTCAAGGAGGAAGAGCCCAAGCGCAAGATATTCGGTCACGACCTCTTCAACAATGAGGACCTGACCTTCGAGAGCTCGATGAACCTGGCCACACCGCAGAACTACAGACTGGGGGCTGGTGACGAGGTGAACATCGACATCTGGGGTGCCTCGCAGGAGAGCATCTCGGAGACCATTTCACCCGACGGCTATGTGACCGTGGAGGACATCGGACTGATCCAGATCGGCGGACTCACCGTGAGTCAGGCCAAGGCCAAGCTCCGCAGTGTGCTGGGTGCCAGATTCAAGGACTCACACATCGAGCTGACACTCGGTCAGACGCGCACCATCACCATCAGCGTGATCGGTGAGGTGAAGGTGCCGGGCACCTATACCCTGTCGGCCTTCTCGACCGTCTATAACGCCCTCTACCTGGCTGGCGGCCCCAACGACATCGGTACGCTGAGAAACATCAAGGTGTATCGCAACGGCCGCCTCCTGTCGAGCGTCGATGTCTATGACTTCCTGCTGAACGGCCATCTGACGGGTGACGTCAGGCTGCAGGACAATGACGTGGTGACGGTAGGCCCCTACGAGGCACTGGTGAACATCACTGGAAAGATCAAGCGCCCGATGTTCTACGAGATGAAGAAGACAGAGAGTGCAGCCACACTGCTACGTTATGCCGGTGGTTTCACTGGCGATGCCTATACAAAGGCCATCCGCGTGAACCGCAAGGCAGGTCAGATGTACTCCGTGTTCAACGTGAGTGAGTTCGACCTGAACGACTTCAAGCTGATGGACGAAGACTCGGTGAGCGTGGATTCGACACTGAACCGCTACCAGAACATGGTGGAGGTGAAGGGAGCCGTGTTCCGCCCAGGCAGATATCAGGTGGGCGGCCATATCTCAACGGTGAAAGCCCTGATCGACGCAGCCGACGGACTGACGGAGAATGCCATCGGACAGCACGCCGTGATGCATCGCATGAAGAAAGACCGCTCGCTGGAGGTGAAGAGCATCGATGTGCTCGGCATCCTGGAAGGCTCGATCCCCGACGTCGAACTGCAGAATGAAGACGTGCTTTTCATCGGCAGCCGTGAGGAAGAGAAGGATGATCAGACCATCACCATCCACGGAGAGGTGAACTATCCCGGTATCTACAAATTCGCTTCGAACGAGACCATCGAGGACCTCGTGCTGCAAGCTGGCGGACTGACGAATGCTGCCTCGCTGGCCAAGGTCGATGTGTCGCGACGTATCATGGAGCCGAATGCGACAGAGGCAGGCGACACGCTGGCCTTCACCTACAGCTTCAGCCTGAATCCCGACTTCACCATCCCACAGGGAGAGGAGCCCTTCACGCTGCAACCCTATGACGAGGTCTATATCCGCCGCAGCCCGAACTACAACGAGCAGCAGAACGTGACCGTGGAAGGCGAGGTGCAGTTCAGAGGCAACTACACGCTGACGAGCAGCCGCCAGCGCCTCAGCGAGATTATCAAGCAGGCCGGTGGACTCACCAAGCGCGCCTACCCAGAGGGTGCCAAGCTGCTGAGGCAGATGACACAGGAGGAGCGCGAGCTGATGGAGACCATGCTCCGCACCGCCCAGCGCAACTCAGGGCACGACTCCATCGATGTGAAGAAACTGCTGACACTGACCACCTATCCCGTAGCCATCGAGCTGGAGAAGGCACTGGCAAAGCCTGGCAGCGACGATGACCCCTATCTGCGTGAGGGCGACCGTATCGTAGTGCCGCGCTTCACGAGTACCGTGAGCATCAACGGTGAGGTGCTCTATCCCAACACCGTGCGCTTCAAAGAAGGCGAGAATGCCGACTACTACCTCGACCTGGCCGGAGGCGTGAGTTCCACAGGTAAGCGCAGTCGCACGATCATCATCTACATGAACGGTATGGTGGCCAAGGCCGATCGTAAGCACAAGCCGAAGCCGGGTTGCCAGATCGTGGTGCCCACAAAGTCGCGCCGCCGTGGCCTGCAACTGACGGAATGGCTCAGCATCGGCACCAGCGCCGCATCGATGGGTACGATGATTGCCACCATTGCCAACCTGCTAAAGAAATAGCGCTATGGAAGAGAAGAAGAAGATCATCAATATCCATCTGATCGAGATCGCCAAGATGCTCAAGGCCGACTCGAAGATGATACGCAACTACAGCCTCATCGCAGGCCTTATCGGTGTCATCCTAGCATTTGCCACACCGAAGGTCTATAAATCGACCGTCATCCTCGCACCTGAGGAGTCGGGCAGCAGCTTTTCAGGCAGCATCTCGTCGCTGGCGGCGATGGTGGGCATGAACATGAAGATCGGACAGACAGGTGATGCCCTCTATCCGGAGATCTACCCCGACATCATGGAGTCGACAGGATTCATCGTGGGCATGTTTCCCATCACCGTCAAGAAGAGCAAGACCGGTGAGACCTATACCTACTATGACTATCTGGACAAGCACCAGCGGCTGGCTTTCTATGAGTACCCACTGGACTGGATAGCCAAGCTGAAAGAGCTCTTCAACGACCCCGTGCCTGCCGGCCACAAGGTGAACCCCAAGCAACTGACCAGAAAGGAATACGATATCGTGAAGGCGATCAAAGGCAATATGGAGTGTACGGTCGACAAGAAGACCAGCGTGATCACCATCGTCGTGGAAGATCAGGACCCGCTGATAGCCGCCACCGTTGCCGACTCCACCCAAGTGCACCTGCAGCGCACCATCACCGACTATCGCACGAAGAAGGCACGCATCGACCTGGAATACATGCAGCAGCTCTTCACCGAAGCCTATAAGGCCTACGACGAGGCCCGCCTAAAATATGCCGCCTACAGCGAAGCCAACAGCAAGGTGGCACTGCCCACCGTGCAATCAAATCTGGACAATCTGGAGAACGACATGCAACTGAAGTACAACATCTATCAGCAGGTGGTGGAACAACGGCAGCTGGCCATCGCCAAGGTGCAGGAACGCACGCCAGCCTTCACCATCATTCAGGAGGCCACTGTCCCCGTGAAGCACAGCAACCTGCCCAAAGTCGTGACCCTGGCCATCTGGATGCTGCTGGGTTTCCTGGTGCGCTTCGGCATGCTGGCTGTCAAGAACCGAGGTCTGTTCCTAAATATCTGAGCATTTGAAAAGGCATCCCTATATCCTTGCAACGACCATCGCCACCCTGACCGCCATCTTGGTGTGGATCGTCGTGCCTAAGGATTACACCGCCTTCACCAAACTCAGCGACGAGTACAAGGAAACGGAACTCGCCGTCGGACTCAGCGTCATCCAGGCACATATCAAGGAGGTCACCGGAAGTGCCGATTCGGGCATCAACGACATGGAGATCTATTCGAAGGTGCTGAAATCGGCAGACTTCGCCCGTTGCATCGCTGGCAAGACGGTATCGGGGAAAGGCATCACCTACGGGGCCTATCTCGACGAAGAAGACACCATCGAGGCCGTTCAGGATGCCATCGTATATAACTACATCCACAGTCAGGAGACACTCTCCATCAGCTTTACAGACAGGGATCCCGTCGTGGCCTCACAGATGCTCGACAGCGTGACAGTGGAACTGCAGCGGATCATCACCCGGCACCGCAGAGAGATCATCGCGGCGGCACTGAAAAATGCCGAAAAGGAAGTCGGCCGGACCAAGAAGAAATACGAGCTGGCACTCCAGCGCTATGCCGCCTTCGCAGACAGCCACACCAAAGTGAAGACCCCCACGATGAAACTGCAAGAGCAGGCCCTGGAGGAAGAACTGAAGAATGCCCACTCCTTCTACCGGAAGGCAACCGAGAACTATGTCAGACAAGAAGCCCTCAGCCAGCGCTATCAGATGGCCTTTGCCGTGATCCAGGACAACACCATGCCGCAGACGGCCAACAATCACCTGATAGGCTATATCCTCAGCTTCATCATCCTGGCACTGATGTTTACCCACATCTTCGTTCAATACAGAGAAGAGCGGCTGCAACACATCAGGCTCAGCCAGTTAGGTGACTTTTTCTCTCCCTGGATGCTGACCATCTCTATCTGGGTATTGATCCTCGGACTGTATTACTTACTCGACACAGGCCTCTACCCCATCACCCGTCAGTTCTACTACAGTTTCCTCCTGTGGTTGCCCATCTTCTGCCTGTCAGCACTGAGTGCCTATGTGCTCACCTCAGACTCCAGCCATGGGATCACGACTGGCGGCATCGCCTTCAACAAGGCCGTCTTCAACTTCTTCTTCGTCATCTCACTCATCATCACGCCGCTCTATGTCTATCGCGTGTTCCAGATCGTGACGATGTTCGGCACAGAAGACCTGATGACCAACATCCGAACACTGGCCGTCTATGGCGAAGGGCAAGGCATCCTGAACTATTCGGCCGTCATCAATCAGGCATTGTTTGTCGTGGCCTTGTGGGCTCACCCCAAGGTTCCCATGTGGCAGGTCGTCATGTTGGGCATCGCCTGCCTGATGAACTCCCTGGCCATCATGGAGAAGGGACTGATCTTCTTTGTCTTCGTCAGCACGATGTTCGCACTCTTTGAGAAGAGGGTCATCCGCAAGCGAACCATCCTGACCTTCAGTGCCCTGATTATCGTATTGTTCTACATCTTCAATCTGGGTCGCGCCGGATCGGGTAGTGAGTATCAGGAGGAAGAGACGCTGTTCGACTTCTTCACCATGTATGCCCTCTCGCCGCCTGTGGCCTTCAGCCAGCTGTCGGAAGAAGTGATTCCACAGTTTGGCACGAACACCTTTGAGACCATCTATCTCTTTCTGAAACGACTTGGGGCCGATGTCGTGGTAAAAGACAAGCTCCAGGAGTTTGTCTTCGTGCCGGTATCCACGAATGTGTACACCATCTTCCAGCCCTTCTACATCGACTTCGGCTATCGTGGTGTCGCCCTGTTTGCGGCCATCTACGGCTACGCTTGCGGATGGCTCTACCGATTGTTCCGTAGTGGGCATGGCTCGGCCACCTGCCTCTATTCCTACGGCGTCTATGTGATGTTGTTGCAATTCTATCAGGAGAATGTCTTCCTGAGCATGGTCTTCGTATTGCAGTTTACGTTCTTTATCGTGCTGTTCACGACGCAGAGCATCAAGTTCCAGTTAACCCCATCAAGCGTATGACGACCGACAGCAACATCAGCAAGAAACGCTCCTCACGGCTACAGAAGAACATCTTGGCGTCTTTCGTGGCAAAAGGCTGGTCGGCGGTCATCGTGCTGCTCTCCGTGCCTGTCACGCTGAACTGTCTGGGAGAATACAACAATGGCGTCTGGCTGACCATCAGCAGCATCATGTTATGGATAGACCAGCTGGACATCGGGCTTGGCAACGGCATGAGAAACAAGCTCGCGGCCTATCTGGCACACGGTGAGGACGAGCGGGCGAAAATGCTCGTTTCCTCGACCTTTGCGATGCTCACCTACATCATCATCCCCACCCTGCTGCTATTGCTGATTTGCTTCCTGTCGATCGACACCTATGGGCTGCTGAACGTGGAACATGAAAGGGTGGCCAATCTCAACGAGGTGCTGATGGTGACGGCTACGCTCGTCTGCACGACGTTCGTGTTCAAGCTGATCGGCAATTTCTATATGGGACTGCAACTGCCCGCCGTGAGCAATCTGCTCATCGCCATGGGTCAGACACTGGCCTTGATTGGTACCTATGTCGTCTATCTGGCAGGCAGCCACTCCTTGCTCCACATTGCCATCGTCAATACGGCTGCCCCCCTGCTCGTCTATCTCATGGCTTTTCCTTATACCTTCTGGCATAAGTTCCCGAGCCTGTGCCCCAGTCTGAAGCTGGTCAACCTGAACGAAGCAAAAGGGGTCGTCAGCATGGGCATCCAGTTCTTCATCATCCAAGCCACTGGGGTCATCTTGTTTATGACATCCAATATCCTGATATCCCAGTTTTTCTCGCCATCGATGGTGACTCCCTATCAAATCACCTACCGCTATTTCTCTATCATGCTGGTATTCTTCACCGTGGTCTGCATGCCCTTCTGGAATGCGACCACCGATGCCTATGAAAGAGGTGACATGCAATGGATACACAATGCAACGAGGAAATTGAGGCTGATGACGATAGGTATCATCGCCTGCTTGATAGTGATGGTGATGATATCCGACACGGTCTACAACATCTGGATAGGTCCGGAAATCACGATCGACATCCGCATGAGCATAGCCGTAGCGGCCTATATCCTCATCATCATCTACAGTATGAGGTACAGCTACTTCATCAATGGTATCGGAAAGCTGCGGCTGCAGCTCATCTGCTCGGGAATGGCTGCCATACTGTTCATACCAGCCGTCTATCTGGCTGTCAGATGGACTGGTGACATCATCTGGTTTATTGCCGTCATGTGCCTTATCAACATCCCCGGGCTCATCGTCAACCGGATACAATTCAAGAAACTCATTAACGGTCAGGCAACAGGTATATGGAATCGGTAAAGAACAACACGAAAGACAGTATCGCCATCCTGATGGCTACCTACAACGGCGAGAGATTCATCAGTGAACAGATAGAATCCATCCTGTCGCAAAGCAACCAGCAATGGCATCTCTACATCCATGATGACGGATCGACCGATGGTACGAGAGATATCCTGAAAGGCTACGCCATGAAGTATCCTGATCAGATCACCCTGCTGGACTATCCGCCACAAGGAGGAGCACTACCGAACTTCATGAGTCTGCTGGAAAAGACTGAAGCAGACTACTATATGTTCTCAGATCAGGACGACGTATGGCATCCAACAAAAATCGAGAAGTCGTATCTGGCCATGAAGGAGCAAGAGGCCTGCCATCCGGGCAAGCCCATCATCGTCCATACCGATGTGAGAGTCGTTGATGGTGACCTCAGGCTGCTCCATCCTTCCTATAGGGAATACGGACATATCTATCCTGAGAAAGTCACAAACTTCAAGCAATGCGTCATCAACATTACCCTGGGGTGCGCAATGATATTCAACAGGGAAGCGAGGAAGGTATCGTTAGACCGACCTTGGCGACAAGCCCTGATGCACGATGGTTGGGTGACGACACGCACGTTCGCAGCGGGCGGCATTGTCTATGCGCTGCCAGAGGCGCTGCTCGACTACCGCAATCACGGTGACAACACCGTAGGAGCCACCGATGGTTCCCGATTCACGCTCAGATACAGACTGACGCATTTCAGACAGATGCTGCAGCTGAATATGAAACAATATCGCATGCTCAGAAGTGCCGGCTATGGTTCTATCTTCACCTATTATTATTATAAGTTCCGTCTTCATATCCACTAACTGAGAATTATGACTGGTGAGCTATACATCAACGGAAGGTTCCTGACACGCCCCATGACGGGTGTTGAGCGCTATGCCTACCATATCTGCAAGGCAATGGCAGAACTGCAGCTGCCGTTCACTATCATCTGTCCGCAGGGGCCACTTCAGGATTGCTACGATGTCAATGGTCTGAACATCATCCGCTTCGGACGCGGTAATTCCCATCTCTGGGAGCAATGCATCCTGCCGTTTTTCTTTATCGGCAAGAAAGACTATGTAGTCTTCAGTTTCACAGGACTCGGCTCTGTTCTCATCCCCCACAAGGTGATGACCATCCACGACCTCTCGTTCCTTGAGCATCCGGGTTGGTTTTCCAAGGCTTATTACTGGTGGTATAAGACGATGACGCCGCTGGCCGTAAAAACCTCCCAACACATCATAACCGTCAGCGACTTCTCCAAACAGGAAATCCTGCGCTGGTATCCGTTTGTCAGGCCAGACCATATCTGTGTAGCCCGTAATGCTACCGACAGTCGGCTTTTCCGTCAACTGGCCCAAGACAACAAACCTGCCCAACGGTTCATGCTCGCGGTAGCCTCTATGGATCCCCGAAAGAATTTCAGCCGTTTGGTGGAGGCATTCAAGGAGATCAGCGACTGTCACTTGTATATTGTAGGAAACAGTCACCGTGCTTTCAACAAGAATGGTAACGACACCAAAGCATACGACAACATACACTATCTGGGCAGAGTAAGCGATGAGGATCTGGTCAGGCTCTACAACGAGGCCGTCGGCTTTATCTCCCCATCGCTGTATGAGGGGTTCGGCTTGCCTCTGCTCGAAGCGATGAGTTGCGGATGCCCTGTTCTCGCCTCTGATATCCCGGCAAGCAGGGAGGTCTGCGGCAATGCCGCCCTCTACTTTGACCCACACGATACCGATGCCATCAGACAGGCGATAGTCCATTTCTTAACGCTGTCTGACGAGGACAGGCAAGCCCTCCAGACGGCAGGGTTGGAGAACGCCAAACGGTTCTCATGGACTGAGGCGGCGCAGGCCATCATCAACCTTGTGAAAGGAAAATCGCCGAGCGACACAATTTAAAGCCAAGAATTACGTTATGAAATAAATGATGACTATATCATAAACGATTTGCCGATGAAGAAAACTTTACTCCAGATAGCAAAATATTATCATCCGGTAGAAGGAGGCATTGAGACCGTCACGAAGTATATGGCAGAAGGATTGTCAAACTTCGAGAACGCCGTCATCTGCTTCAGTCATGATGGTATCACGCGCGTAGATGATGTCAATGGTATTAAGGTCTATCGAATCGCTCCATCCATGAAAGTGTCTTCGCAAGATATCGCCTTCACCTATTACCATTACCTGAAGAAGGTCATCTACGAGCTTCAGCCAGACATCATCATCCTGCACTGCCCAAACCCGTTTCTCTACCCCATCACCGCCAAACTGACGCCAAGAGACACGAAACTGGTATTATTGTGGCACTCCGATATCCTGGGCAAAGGATTGCTCTACCGTCTTATCAATTATTACGAGAAGAAGATTCTGAAAAGAGCAGACCTGATACTGGCAACCAGCCCCGGCTATATCCATCCTTCCAGCCCTATCTACAGTTATCAAGACAAAATCAAGGTGCTGCCCAACGGTATCATCAGGAAGGATTTCCTATGGCAGCCTGGCGACGAGAAGACTGTGGAGGAAATCCGGAACAAGTACCACCACAAGAAAATCATCTTCTTTGTAGGGCGTCACGCCACCTATAAAGGCATCAACTATCTGATTGAAGCGGAAAAGTATATTCAGTCTGACTGTATCATCCTGATTGGTGGCCGAGGGCCCGAGACCGAAAAGCTCAAAGCCTCAACAACCTCCAAGCGCATCAAGTTTATCGGCCGCATTCCGAATGAATATTTGCGCTGCTATTATTACGCTTCCGACATCTTTGCCTTTACATCATGCACCAAACAAGAAGCGTTTGGTATTGCACTGGCTGAAGCGATGTTCTGTGGCAGTGTGCCCGTGACTTTCACCATTGAGGGCTCTGGTGTGAACTGGGTTTCCCAGAAGGGCGAGACTGGCGAAGAAGTGCCATTAGGCGATGTGAAAGCCTATGCGACAGCCATCGACAAGCTGCTCAGCGATAAAGACCTCTATATGAAATACGCTTCTGCAGGAAAAGACCGCATCGCGAGAATGTTCACCTGCGAACTGTCGGCCACTGAAGCAGACAAGCTACTTCACCAACTAATCAACGAGGAATGAAAGAAGAATGCAAGAGTCCCGGCATTAAACGCATCATCGACTTCGTTGTTGCCGTCGTATGCCTGATACTGTTTTCACCCCTGATTCTGGTATGCTGGCTGCTCATCAAGACTGATGGGCAACCTGCCATTTACAGACAGGAGCGCATCGGACTGGGAGGAAAGCCTTTCTATATCTATAAGTTCCGCAGCATGGTGGTGGATGCTGAGAAAGAAGGAGAAGAACTACTCCAGCAGAAAGACGACCCGAGACTGACTCGCATCGGGAAAATCCTACGTAGCCACCATCTGGACGAGCTGCCCCAGCTTTGGAACGTCCTGAAGGGTGATATGGCCTTCGTAGGTCCACGCCCCGAGCGAAAATTCTATATCGACCAGATTATGCAACGTGATTCCCGCTACCAACGGCTATACGTTTTAAGGCCGGGCGTCACCAGCTACGCTACACTGAAAAACGGCTACACAGATAATATCGAAAAGATGCTAAGGCGTCTGGAGATGGATCTGTATTATCTGGAGCATCAGTCTTTGTGGACCGACGCCAAGATACTCTGGAAGACATTCAAAGACATCATATCAGGTAAAATCTTTTAATCTATCAGAGGATGAAATACAAATACCTCATACTCATCGGAGCAAGCCTCTTCTCCATAGCCTCTCTGAAGGCTCAAGACACACTGGTTACGCACCTGACATACGACCTGACGGCAGAGACCGCCGTTGGAACTGGCGACTACACGGCATTTCAGCTGACGGCAAATCGCCATCATGTATTGGGTACTCGGTCAAACACGGCCTATCTCCGCGGCGCTGTTAGCATTGAACACCCTTTCACAGAAAAACTCAAGCTATCCGCCACCCTGGACGGCATTGCATCCATCCATGCAGACCACAAGGCCTATCTGCAACAATGCTTTGTGAATCTGACTTATCGGTCTTTCTTCGTGGAGGTTGGCAGTCGTGAACACAAACAAGTGGTTCGGGATGACCTGCTTTCCAGCGGTTCGTTTGTCAAAGGCACCAATGCCAAGCCCATCCCACAAATCCATCTGGGTACCAATGATTTCTGGACGGTTCCTTACACCAAGGAGTGGCTGCAGATCAACTTCGACTTTGGTTATGGTAAGTTTCTGGACAGCGGTTATCGCGAAGACAGGTATCGCGAGGCCAGCAGCGCCAACCGTATGTACACCACGGGCGCCTATTACCACCAGAAGCATCTCTACTTCCGTACCAACCCCGAAAAGCGCTTCTTTGCCATGATTGGCGCAGAACACGTGGCACAATTCGGTGGAACCAATTATAGCAGAGTCAATGGTGAGCTCATCGAAAAGAGCAAACCCGCCAACCTGAAGGCATTCTGGAACGTGATACTGCCATTAGGCGACAGTAACTATTATAACGACGATGCACCTGAAGACTGGGTCTATGGCAACCACGTCGGCATCCTGACAGCCCAACTTGGCTGGAACATCAACAAAGAGCACCAGCTGCAAGTCTATCTCGACGACATCTTTGAAGATGGCTCCGGCATACGCAAGAGTAATGGATGGGATGGTCTCTGGGGACTGCAATACAAGAACCGCGCATCGGGCAGACAATATGTGAGAGGGGCCGTCTTCGAATATTTCCAATCGACCAACCAATGCGGCCCACTGCACTGGGACAGTGGAGACCGTCCAGAACCTATCCGCAGCCAGATTACCGACTTGGTTGTCGGTGATGACGACTATTACAACCACATGTTCTATGGCAGCTATGCTCACTACGGCATGACCCCTGGCAACGGTCTCATCACCTCACCTATATATAATAAGAACGGTTATACAGGATTCAGCGACAATCGTATCAAGGCTTGGCATCTGGGAGTCAACGGAGAACTTACCGACCACCTTTCCTATCTCGTCAAGGGTTCCTACCGTGAAGGTTGGGGCACCTACAAACAGCCCCTGCCAGAAAGGCATCATTCTTTTGATGCTATGCTACAGGGCATCTATACGACAGGAGCATGGCAGTTTGCCGCTGCCTATGCCTTCGATAAAGGGAATATCTACGGCGACTGTTCTACATTCAACATAAAAATCGGTTATCATGGCAAGATTCTTTAAGTCACTATTCACGATTACCTTTTCACTATTCACTATTACCTTTACCCTCATGTCCTGTCAGGAGGGAAGAGAGGCTGGCGACCTGCTTGGACAATGGCGCATGGTGGGTTCAGACACGAAATATATCAGTTTCTCTGGCTCTATCACATGGATTCGCTGTCTGCCAGACGACGAGGTATTTGGAAATTTCCAACATATAGGAGACAGTCTTTTCATTCAGTGCTACTCCATCGAGGGAAATGTAGCCGACACTATCCTTGTTGAGGATACGTATGCCTTCAAGCCCTTCAACGACATCCGCGTAAAGATCGAATCGCTTACCTCAGACAAGCTGATAATCAGCAAGAACAGTCAGATCTGGAGTTTCGACAAGTATTAAAAGAGACCTTCTTCGTCATCATTTTCTGTCAAGAACCCCACGAATAGGGAAAATCCCCGTCGGATTAGGGAAAATCCTTTGCAGGTTTGCTGGATTTGTTGTTTCTTTGCATCGTGAATCAACTCAACGAATGTCAAACAGATAAAAATGATACGATTATGAAGAAGATGTTTTTCGCACTGCTGACCATGCTGACATTCAGCATTTCAGCAAACGCCATGAGCTATGAGCAGGCCCGCAACGAGGCCCTGTTTCTCACCGACAAGATGGCGTATGAGCTGAACCTGACAGACGAACAGTACGAAGCTGCATACGAAATCAATCTCGACTATCTGATGGGTGTAACAGGGCGTGACGACGTGTTTGGTACCTATTGGGAGCGCCGTAACCTCGATCTGAGCTACATTTTGCTCGACTGGCAATGGAACGCTTTCCTCGCAGCCACCTATTTCTATCGTCCACTCTACTGGGAGGCAGGCTATTGGCACTTCGGTATCTATCGCCACTACCCGAGGCGTGACTACTTCTACTTCGGACGCCCACATTTCTATGCCACCTATAGAGGCGGACATGCATGGCATGTGTATGGCGGACGCGGCTACTATCACGCACACACCAACCATTTCCGTGTCGTTCACAGAGAGCATTTCGGTATGCACGACCGCTGGAACAGAGGTGACTTCCGCGGCTCACGCAACAGTTCTACCCGCATCACTGGCCATCGTGGCATGGACAACAGGAGAATCGGCAATAACAGATCATACAGCGGTAGCGGTAACTTCAGCGGCTATCGCGGCAACAGAAGAGATAATAGCTATGGTGGCGGTGGAAGCTTCAGCGGCAATCGCGACAATAGCAACAGAAGAGATAATGGCTATAGTGGCGGTGGAAGCTTCAACAGGTCACAAAGTGGTAGCGGAAACTTCAGTGGTTCACGCAGTGGGAGCGGTTCCTTTGGTGGATCCCACAGAGGTGGTTCTTTCAGCGGAGGCAGCACACGTAGCGGAGGTTCATTTAGCGGCGGCAGCTTCCACGGAGGTGGATCTCGTGGCGGTGGTTCGTTCGGTGGAGGATCACGCGGCGGTGGTTCGTTCGGTGGAGGATCACACGGCGGTGGTCATGGACATGGCGGCGGACTGGGCGGACGTCGCTAAGCCTTTCACTATTCACTATTCACTATTCATAAAGCTTCAGCTCACGCACCTCAGCATTCATCATACGCTGTATCTCATTCATGGCCTTGCCGTAATACACAGCCTGAATCGCCTTGTTGATGATGCCATGGCCAACAGCAAGCACCTCCTTTCCCGGAAAAGTATCTCTGATATAGTCGAGAAATGCCCCTGCCCGGGAAAGGAGGTCTTCCAATGACTCTATATCATCAGGCCACACCTCATGCTTCAGCTCTGGAATATACCGGCCCGTAAAGCCACCCCAGTCACGTTCCCGCAAAAGCGGTGTCGTGATGACATCCAGATGATGAGGTGCCGCAATCACAGTCGCAGTATCAATGGAACGTTTCAGGTCACTGGCAACAATAGCATCCAGATGCCGGTCTTTCCATTCTTCACTCACCTGGGAAGCCTGACGGAAACCATTTGCAGTCAGTTCACCCTGAGTCTGTCCCTGCATGATCTGGTTCACATTATCCACCGTCTCCCCGTGTCTTGCCAAATACAATATCGTCATATTTCTGCCATTTACACTTTAATGATAATATATCTTTGCATCATGACATAAAAGCCACGATGCAAAGGTAAACAAATAAATCTCATTATCAAAGAAATAGTATCATATTTATGTTTCCTTTTTACAAAAATACCAGCAGATTGCAAAACTTACTTCCTATAAACCTGCCGCCTAAAACTGGCCACACCTATTTTCTTGCTTACTAAAGTCCGATACTATTAAGAATACCTTTTTTAGATTGTAATACAGCAAAAGATACAGATTCACCTCTGCACTCAATTTTAATCATACCTGAGCGTTCCTCCTTTGATGGATTTTTTGAGGCCTCTAATACAATCTCGTTATCTTTGCTCACAGAATAAGCGATCCACTCTGGATGTTCAACAACTTTCCAATCATGATAATTACAAGTAACTTTTACCTTTTTGAACTCTCCGCCTTTGGCCTTAAATTTTATAACACTTTCGCTTACAGAGAGAGCCACTTTAATTGTATCGACCTTATTTTTACCTTGCTTAGCAGCAGTCTGTTCTTCCTTTTCCTCTACTGGACTGTTTTTGGGAGATAAAGAATTTTCTTGCTTGTTCTTTTTTATAAGTGTTATCGTATTCTTACACGTTGCTATTTGAGTGGCACATAGCTGTTTCTTCGCTTCTGAATCATAACAAGCCTGTGCTTTTAAAAATAATTTTATTGCCCTGTTCTGTGAAGCAACTGTCATAGTTTGTTGGGACTTTACGCCTTTAGCATATAAGTTGTCGCATGAGTTTTGCCCATATCCCTGTACACATATAATTATACCCAATATTATCAAAAATAACGTTCTCATATAGCCCTATTGTTTATTATATTGAATCACTTATTTGCTCACGATTTTCAGCTTGAGTCGTTTTCTCATTATACTTAGAAATATCGACACGATTGGCAATTTTTGCAGCTCTAGTTTTGAATTCCTCACTAACTTCAGGATCATCTTGCTCAAACAATTTTGATTTGCTTATAAAATTGGAATGCGCTTGGCAAAGTTTTGTTACTAAAGTATCCCTAATAGCATATAATTCACTTTTCTTCCCCTTTTCTATTTCGCTTGGAATTTTTTCAATAGAAGATATAACTTTTGCAAGTTCATCGTATGCTTTGATATAAACCTCCTCATATCCTTCTTCATGTTTGTCGCCAAGTTCTATCTGTTGAAGTATCTTTTTTTCACTTAATAATATGCATTTCATTATGGAGTCATTCTTTTGAACCAATTGTAAGTGCTGCTTTGCTTCTGCAGAATCTCTATTATTTTTATTAATCCAATATCCGACACCGAAACATGCTATGACTATGGCGAAAACTGCAGCCAAACAAAGGTTCTTGTTTCTAGAAAAGAATGATTTTTCATCCACAAATTGGATATGGTCACCATTTAATGCCGTCTCCGCATATTTCTCTAATTGTTCTGCTGTAGGCCTTTCCCATGGATTAGTTTTCAGGCATTTGGTTATCACTTTTTTTAATTGATCAGAATAATCGCCCTTCAAGACAGGAATCTCTGCACCTTTCTTTTGAATCAACCCACCATGATCACCAAAAGGCGTATCGCCTGTTAGCATTTCATATATTGTCGCTCCCAAAGAATAAATATCATTTGCCATAATCGGCGAATTGTCGGTTCCAAATCTTTCTGGTGCCATATAAGCTACTGTTCCAGCAGAACTAAAAGCTGCACTCATACTCTTTCGTAGAGTAGACTTTATATGTGAACTCACGCCAAAGTCGGTTATCATATAATTGCCAATATCACCCACCATAATGTTATCAGGCTTTATATCCTGATGAATAACTGGCGGATTCATACCATGAAGCCAAGCGAGGCCGCTTGCTACATCTCGCAATAAGTGCCAAGCCTGTTCTTCGGTAAACTTTCCCACATCTTTCAAAATGCTACCTTTCTTACAAAATGGCAAAACCAAATATGGCTTCCGTTCAAAGGAGTCATAATAAAGTGGTTTCAGCAAATTCTTATGGTTTGCATTCACAACTAAAGAGAATTCTCTTGCAAAAACATTCAAACCCTGATCATCCAGACCTGTTGCAGGTGCATATATTTTCAATGCTACAGGAATATCAGTCTTAGTGTCTTTGGCAAGCCACACCTCTGAGAAATTTCCTCTTCCCAACAGTCTTTCCATAAAATACCTATCATGAAATAACGTTTTCTCTTCCATATTCATTGTAAATCAAAATTATTCTTTCCTATTTCCTTTGAATACTTTTCGATGATTGATAATATAAACTCCCACGGGGAGGTCTTGCATATTGGCAAGCTTACCTATCTTTATTCCACGAAGGTCATAAACATCTGTACTCCCCTCATTATTGGCAATTCCATCAATACCTGTATCATCTCCTAACAAAAAGAAAACAGAACTATTACTCAACTTGCCATCTGCCAGATTCAAAGCTTTTGCCTCTCCTCTCTCTATTGCATACACCACTATTGCATAATAATAGCCAATATTTATATCCGCAAAATCAAATGTGACATCGACCGTTTTCTCGTTCTCAATAGAAACTGCTGAAGTTTTATATTTTTGGGGACTAAATGTCTTCCCATCAGAACTCTCACACAAAACAATATTAACGTCATCTTCATAAATCTCTGTGCCGTTGTTGGTTAGTCTTACCACTCCCTTAAGTACGCTACCAACCACTTTATTAGTGCCATCCAACTGTTTTTCTGCACCATCTACAAATATCTCAGCAGAAATCTCTACATTAGCTATGCTCACTGCCCTAACCTCTACATTGAACGTATAAAGCGGCTTATCACAATTATCACGACTACCACTGAGAACAAAGTTGAAAGTACCACTCCTTTGTGGCGTGTATTCGAGAATAACCTCTCCTGTCTCACCTGGATCCAAGTTTGTACCACCGCCTGTCAAAAGTTGGTAGTTGCCTTTACCCAAAAAGACGCTGGCACTACCCCAAAGGAATATTGGCGAGTTACCAGTCTTGTTCTTGTCTGTAAGATTGATTTTGATAGTCATAGCTTTGCCTACTCGTGGCGACTCGCTACATTCCACACTATTTATGGTAAAATCGCAGGTATCAGCTTCCACTTCCTTCCCATAGGTAGCAGTTTTCATTGTCTTTCCATCAATCGTCACCTGAATATAGCGACAAAGAGATTCAATAGCCCAAGCCCATTCTGTTGTGCCAGATTCACGACAAAGAACACGTATCTGGTATTCCCCGTCGGATAAATTATGGCCTATAACTATAGAATCGCATTTTAATCTAACCCCATGCGAATAATCCAACGATTGTCCAACGACATCTTTTAAAGAGCCTTTATCAAGAATGCTAACCAAGTTTCGCCCTTTATAAAGTGCAACAGCAATGTCATAATCGCGTTCTATTTCAGGCTTCATGATATTATAAATCCCTAATTCAATATTTAGCGCAGGAAAATCCTCTGTAATAGATTGCCGGGTGTAAGTACCTAAATCATCTTCTATAGAAATTGTATATAAATATGCGCGAGTCGTTTTATCCTTAGGTTGGTCTGTAGGCATGATGCCGACAATTGCCGACTGGCTGAATGAATAACCGCTTGAGCCAGAATTCCCCCCCGTATATTGATAATCGGGATTAAGAACAGAAAGCAGGAAGTAATCATCGCTATTACCTCCCCATCCCCAATTTACATGATAGTAACCGATGCCATTCTTCACTTCATATCCGTCAAGGATGAATTCATGGCCAGATACCCCCTGCCCGGAAGAAGCTGATAATGCACCATACATGACAGGTCGTTTAGCAGATATTTCGTTATAGATTAGGGCATCCCACGATTCAGCAGTGTAGCATTCGCGCTTTACATATTCCGTTGTTTCACTATATCCGAAATCATAGCGAAGAGCTTCGCAAGCATATATATCTGATGTACCAGAGCCATCCACACTATAATCCATAAAACAGGCAGATCCACAATCAGCCATCAGCTGCGCCACAGCATCAACCGCTTCGCCACTATCTGTTTTACTGTAGGCAGTTTTCATTTTGTCCCACTCATAGTTGGCAGGATACTGGTAATAGTACATGACCTGCGCCATTGCCGTTGCGACACAGCCTGTAGGACAGACTCCTTCACCAAGTTTGGCAGGGCATAAAGCATTGTATGGTTCCAATTGATTCCATTTAGTGGTAATGAAAGGCGCAATATCATCATGAGTCTGTACATTAGCTCTTGTGAAAGCCTGCGAGGTAGCTGCATGATAATATGCTTCCAGCATGGCTTTCATGTCAGCGGGAGCCTTTGCAGCATCAAAAGGTTCTCCGTTGCCGTATGCCAGTATCTCGGGAAGGTTATCGTCGGCACTCACGACCACATAGCCATTTGTGGCATTAAACACATAGATACCAACTTCCTCTCCATCTGCCACATCTATAACGGCACGGGTTAACTCTATACGCTCGCCTCGAGTCAGGGCAGACTTCTGCTGACGTACAAATTTCTGAGCTACAAGCATTGCAGCTTGTTCACTCACTGGGGCAGCAAAAGAAACTATTATGCTGATTACCCATACCATCGTGGTTAATAATACTCTCTCCATATTGTTTATTTCTAATTCAACTGGGTATCTATAGGTGAGACTTTCAGGAATCGGGCATAAATTATTTTGCTGCCTGTCTGGCCCATTTTAATCTGAGCTGAGCCTTTTCACGGGCATCCTTTGCCCATTTCATTCGTAATTTTGCCTTTGTGAATGCCCCATTGGCACGAGATGTATAAGTATTGGCGCGCCTTGTATCTTTTTTCCTTGTATAATAGTCTGCCTGCTTGATGTATCCCTCGGCCTGTTGATTATAATACAGTGCCTCCCGTTCATACCCTTCCGCTTTTTTATTATAGTATTCAGCTTCTTTCAAGTATTGCTGCGCCTTGTCCGTATCCCCGACAAAAGATTCAAAATCAGGAGTCTCTGCTCCATGAGAGCCCAATGTACAAGGAGATACAAACGCCAATGACATGGCTATTACAGAAACAATAGCAGGTTTCCTCATTTTTCTTTCGCCATTAGAGTAAAGGTCGTCTCTCCTACTTTAATGGTATCACCATAATTCAGATAGATACTGCTTTTAGAGTACAATGCATTGTGGTTGACATAGACAGCATTTGTCGTTCTCATCACAACGAGTTTAAAAACATGCTTTCCTGTCTGAACACCCTTGGTCACTTCTATTCTGACCGACTGTCTACTTGCAGTCGCATCGTTAATAGAGATATCTGATGGTTCCTTATCGTCACTACGACCGATGACGATACAGCCAGGCTTCAAGTCATAGCTGCGGACATTTACTCCCTCTGTCCACACGAGAATTCCTGAGGGTGTGGCAATAGTCTCTCTTGTTATAACTTGTGTACGCATTCTGGTGGGAATGCCCTCTCTTCCCTTTGAACTGAAGCAAATATAAGTGTCACAATCAGGACATTTAATTTTGTTGACTTCGTCTGTCAACGTACGGGATATAAAGTGTGTATGACAGCGCGGGCAAACAAAACTGTATGTTTTGCCTATCACAGCACTTTCGTTTACCACATAAACATTATCACCTTCGAACATTAACCTGGGTTCCCCCAAGAGGGGATATTGTTCTCTTCTATAAGTCTTATCCATTGTAATAATTGCCTTTGAAAGCTGTCCTTTCCATTAAATTAGAAAGGACAGCTTATTATGAGTAGTGCAATCTGCCTTATTTGTATTCCTTATCGTAGACTACAAATTCTTTGGATAGATATACTGTCCTACTGTAGGATCATTCCGTTTTTCACGTTTCGTCGAATCAAAAATCGGAACGCATTTATCTGAACCAATGGCGCGAGAGCGTGATCTTAAATTTCTCAGGACTTCTTCCATTTCTTCAGCCGTCATATAAAAAGTAGAAATACCAGAAATAGCCAAATCTAACCAACAGAAATAGCTATCCCCAGATTTGATATCAAAGCTGTGTCCAGTCCCAATTTCTTTTTTAGTTGCATTATTGTTCCAGTAGGAGAAACATAATCCTACGTTATTCATTGGTAGCTGTGTTGCCCAGCGACGAGCAGCAGAGTATTTGGTCTTATCGATATCTTCTAATTTTATAGAACTAATACGCCAATCGTAACTACCATTATTATTTTGAGTAGTGATAGAATAGTCTCCTGTCGAGTCGTAATTTATCGAACTTTGCAGTTTATTCACACTCAATTCAAATTCTGAGACACCAGAATATGTAAAGATATTAGAATAAAAAACTAAGAACAAAGAACCTACTGATTTTATGTCAATATTTACATCAACACTGGTTTCATTTACAGTAAAATCTTGTTTTGTTGCACCAAGAATTGTACGCGCATCCCCATAATACCCTGTATCTTCAATTTTAAGTGTTGCTAATTGCGATTCACCACTTACTGCCCAATACTCAAAGCCATCACTTGGACTATATATATCACTAATGGCAATTGCGGTATATGTACCAATTGGCAAGAAAATGCTTTCTTTCAACTTCACATCATAATTCGAATAATCTCCTGATATTGTTTTTACCAGTTCACCACCTTTATCATATACAAAAACTCTCACACGCAATTTGTAGTTTGTACTAAAACTCTCAAGTTCACCTTTGTTAGAATCAAAAAAATTAGTAAGTATATATGAATATTTTTGCACATATGGTTCCACTACGGTCGACGGATTGATGGTGAAATTAACGGTTTTAGAAATAGTAATATCATCATTCGAGCACGAAGAAAGAACGGCAACGATAGCTATCGCCAATAAAGAAATATATTTTTTCATAATCTTCAATTATTTAGAATTTGAAAATGTTAAACTTATAACCAATTGTCAGGCTGGCTGCACTAACCTTGCATGGGAAATTCTTTGCCAAGTCACTTGTGCCGAGATTGTAACGGAGGCTGGCATAAAGACCGTTCTTCAGCTCATAGCTTACACCTGCAGTCACTTTGAGGTCAAACCCTTTCAATTCGCCAATTGCTATACGCGTATTAGATTCTTCGATATTATCAGGACTACTTGAGAGCGAACCACATATATTCGGTCCGACCTCGATGTTAAGATTAGGTGTCACATAGAATTTCAGCAAAATAGGTACCTCAAAATAGTTCAGCTTAATGTTCTCACTATTAGTGCCTATAGTGTGCTGCACAAAAGATGGTTCCATCTGAATACCGAAGATACCCGTTCCTGGGTCACTGCCGTTTGTTCTCTTACCGAATCGAGCAGCAATGACAAGGCCACCCTGGAAACCAACACCGCCTTTCAGACCGAGGTCTACAGGATCATATTTACTCATGGAAGAATAGTTGGCACCAGCTGTGATACCTAAGGAGACCACATTCTTTCTCTTGTCAATAAAACCGCCGTTGAACTCTTCTTCTTGTTGACTACTCTCTTCCTCATCAAACGTTACCTGAGCATTTGATGGAATTGCCATCATGAAGATGGCCGCTAACAATAATAGTTTTTTCATACTTGAATTTTTAGTGAATAATAATATATTAAACTAATTAACTAATTGAATGGCATAAAATGAATATTTGCTTCCTGACTCTTTACTTTACCCTCACGCAGGGTCGCTTTCACCTTCGCATAACGCTCTTTCCTGATGTCGGGAACAGCAAACACAGCATCAGCAGCTCCACGCGCTCGTACGCTTACACTCTTATTCCCAGCAGGCTTACCATCGACCAAAAGCGAAACAGTTGCATTTCCACGCTCATCACCGTCGTTGCTAACCGTAACTGTGACAAAGAAAACATTCTTAGGATTAGCTTTCTTTCCTTTGGCACGGGGTGGCTTGGAAAGTGACATGGAAGCAATTCGCAACTTTGGCTGTTGCCTTTCTTCTGCAACTTCCTTTGCTTCAGCCTTTGGCGACTCTTTAACCACACAACTGACATTGACATCTTTCTCCAACAACAAGAGATTGTCATTCCACACTTCGACTTTATAAACACCACTCTCGCTTTTAGCGGGAATATTCATCGGGCTGAAAGAATAGGTACGAGTCCGACCCTGGCTTGTATTAGGCTGCAAAATCATTTCTTTACCCTCACCATTTGTCATACGAAGCTGTACGGAAGCATCCTCAATCGAAGCTGGTATCTGAAGGGTCAGCGCTCCTTTATTCACCTTACTCCCACTAATTTCAATCTGGTTGTTACCAACTTGTATTGAATAATTACCATCCACCATCCGCAGTACACCGTTTTGTCCCTTAAAACGGACATTGGCATAATTACCACGAACGGGTTCAGCCTTCTCCAATTGCGCAGGCAACACGATGACACCGTTTCTCTTATAACCATACAACCGGTTCTTCTCATAAACCGTATATCGGGTATCCTGATCCAACTGCTTCACCTGTTCTTCCATCTGCAGAGCCTTGTCACCCACGGTATGGTCGGATTTGTTGATCTCCAGATCTGCAGGTTTTACCTTATATGACCTGACGATACGTCCTCTCTTATTAATAACATATCCCTTAGGAGTATAGCTGTTGCCACTATAGACGACAGCCTCATCGCCCGAGAATGTAGAAGCAAACACTAAGTTTCCATAACCCACTTCTACCGGCAGATAATCCATATTACGGTCTATATAATATGCCTTGTCGTCCAACATCACGGAGGCAAAGCCGCAACTGAAGGGGAAAGCTGTTTGGAACTGGCATGGAATCACCATATTTCCGTCTGTACCTAGATATCCCCAGCCCTCAGCTCCTCGCACGGGCATCTTCCCATCGCTGAACCACATATATCGCGTGGCATATACTTCCTCCGTCAAGGGCTGCATCTCGTAATCACCTTCGGAAAGGATACCCTCGATTTTAAGAGACTTCCCCTTGAAATTCATCACAAGGGCGTAGCCGTCGCGGAACGGTGTGATACTGTCATACTTTGCTGGCAGGATTGCACGGTTAGCACGGTCTATCAGTCCGCACTTCCCACTCTTCCTGACCTTTAGCAATTTGCCATAGCCTTCTATTTGGGCAGATGTCGGCCTTACGGCCCACTGCACCGTCTGCGAAGTCGCTTCCCATGAAAAGAAAGAAGCGAAGGCAATAAGAGATAACCATTTTTTCTTCATCATCATATTACTGTTTTTATCATTTCCAATTGCTCTTTGATACGCTCGACATAGTCGATGTCGTTTGCTTCTTTGGCATATTCCAATGCCTTGGTAAAATAGTCGTTGGCAGTCTTAAAATCCTCTGGTCCAAGTTCTACCTCGTGCTCACGATTATTCCCTGCAAGACAATCACGCCCTAACTCATATAAGGCATGATACTCTTTAGGATCCTTCTCGAGTGTTTTTAACAATAATGCATGTGCTTTTTCAAAATCCGTTGTTATCAACTGGTCATCCAAAAGCACCTGCCGCATATTCCTGATACTATCCGGATCATATTCATTGTTTATCTTCCCAAAATACAGACGGCTCAAGAGGTATATTGCCGAAGCATCTCCTTCATTCACCATGGAGTTTAGCTGGTCAAATCCGTCCTTGGAAGTTGAAGATTCTTTCATCAGATAGGCCGCTTTTGGCAAACCTGTCAGCTCTTCAACGGGATCCACGACCTTGGCTGGTCGTAACCAAAACGTTAATCCTACAAGCAAAGCTGCAGCACATATCGCAGAGATGATATATAGAGGCACTTTATATTTCACATACCAAGGGTCTGGGCCCGGGAAAGGGTTTCCCCCGTCTATCGCAATCTGTGCGTACTCCACTATTTGCTCTGCAGTAGGTCTGTCCCAAGGGTTCTCATTCAGGCACATCTGGATCATCTGATTCAATTCGGGAGAGAATGTTCCAGGCAAATCGGGAATCTCTGCGCCATTTTTCTGCAAAATACCGCCCTCAATATGAGTTCCGCTAGAGAATGGGACATCACCTGTTACCATCTCATACACCATCGCGCCAAGTGACCAGATGTCATTTGCTTTAATCGGAGTGTTGTCTTTACTGAAGCGCTCAGGAGCCATATATGCAGTGGTGCCTGCGGATGCAAACTGGGTACTAAGGCTCTTCCGCAAGGTTGATTTCGCATGGGCACTGACACCGAAGTCGGTAATCATGTATGTTCCATTATCACCTATCATGATATTATCCGGCTTGATATCCTGATGTATCAGAGTAGGATTCATAGAATGGAGATATGCCAAACCAGCAGCGACATCACGGAAAAGTTTCCAGGCATCTTCTTCAGAGAACTTGCCTATTAGTCTTTGTATAGTACCATTCTTACAATACGGCAACACCAGATAAGGCTTCCGCTCATACGAATCATAATACAATGGTTTCAGCAGATTTTTCTGGTTCGCAGACACAACAATAGCAAACTCACGCGACAACACATTCATGCCATGATCGTCCAAACCTGTAGCAGGAGCATAAATTTTTAACGCCACCTGAATATCCGTCTTGATATCATTTGCCAGCCATACCTCAGAGAAGTTACCTCTACCAAGCAATCTCTCTAAAAAATATCTGTCGTGAAATAAATTATTTTTATCCATATATGATGCTAATTAATTCGATTCTCGTTCTTATCCTGTAACACAAGTATAAAGCTAACCGTAGAAGGAATCCCAAAAGATTTCCTTAACTGTTCCGTGATAGGGCCTATCATTTTTCGTATATTCTCCAACTGCTCATCTTCTAATTCATCAATATTAACAGTGAGAAGTTTCACAACACAATGTACAGTATTAACATCTACTGATATTTTCTTTAAAATCACTCCGTTACCTGTGTCCATGGGGCATTGTGCCGCTAAAGTCATTATGCTCTGTCTCCATTGACTACCCATAACATTAAAACTGTTGTTAGTATTTGTAAATGTCAATGTCCCCCACTCTTTTTTTGCCTCATTATATCTTTGATTCCCTAATTTTGCTCCGGTCTTATTATAATAGGTACGAACTGTCGGGATAAGTCCGCTCGTGTTATACGAGATTATCATTTTAGAATATCCCCAGAACGTATCGTCCTGCTGTTTTTTCGCATTTGTTATGAGCTGTTCTGTTAAACGATTCTTCTCGTTGTATTTATAGCTATCAAATCGGAACACGTTTTGCTTTTCATCAAAGTATCTGGCAGAAATCAATAGTCCTCTGTTGTTATAGTCCGATTGCTTTTTGGCATACTCATTAGATCTAGACTTAACCAAATTTCCGTTAAGTCCAAAATATGCCACCTCTGTCTGGCAGTTCTGATTATTGTATTTTGCGGTCATTCGGAAGAATCCGTCCGAGGACAGACGTGGCTTTCCATATCCGTCGTAACATTCCAATTTAGTCAAGTTTCCTTGCCTGTCATATTCACATTTACCCTCAGGATTCAGATCCTTGCCTGTCAAGGGCTTATTGTTAGCGTCCAGGTTCCGTTCGTAGATGACCATTCCTAACTCATTGAATTTACGCTCGCGTTTAAAAGTTCCTTGCTCATCTACAGATGCTTTCCCATCGGAGCCCCAAAATGTCGTTTCTATCTCATTTCCTCGTTTATCGTACTTACTTATCTTTTTAGCTACTTTAGTTCCAGGATTGTTTACTGGCTGATTTTTCAGATTCGACCACCATGTCGTAACAGGTCTATTATTAGTATCATAGTCAATATGTACTACAGCACTTCCCTTCTTAAGTTGGCCTGACGAGTCCACGGTATATTCTTTGATAATATTACCTCTTTTATCGTACTCAACATTTCTTGCACCTAATAAAGCCCCTTTATCGTTATAGTCTTTGGCCAGTATCATGAAATTGGTTTTGCTGTCGTAACTATATTCAATCTTGGCTACACCGCTTTCATTGTTTGTGAGTTTACCATCAGCATCATAGAAAAGGTGTGTCTTCTCATTGCCAAATTCATCGTAATCCCATGTTGAACTTGCATAAAAAGCACTACCGATAGTAGGCTTATTATCTTTGTCATAATAAGACAATTTGGCTATTCGCCCTTGCCGATTATATTCTGCACGAACTATCGACACTTCATCCTCATTGGTAGTTGCTTTTCCAGTTGTATCTAAGAAATAAAATGCAGTCAGCCTACCAAATTCATCATTTTCAACTTTCATTTTAGAATATAATCCATCATATAATGCAGGATTACCTTTTTCGTCCCAATATGCCAAGGCTGTCTGATTACCGACACTATCATATTCCATAGTCTCCTTGAAGTAGCCATGAGTGGTTGTTAACTTTTTCCCATCTTCATCATAAAAACTACGTTCAATAGTCAATCCTTTGGAATCATTGATAAGATCCATCCTGCTGATAGAAGTACCTTCTTGTAACAGGCTTGCCGGGTTTCCATCAGAATCCAAGAATGAAATTTGTTTAATATACCCATTTTCGTCATATGCGTATTTTTGCTTAACGAAGCCATATTTGCACGGTATCGGTTTACCATCGCTTCCAATACATGTTTGGACAATCAAATGACCATCTTCGTCAATTTCATAATTATAACCTGTCACACCAACATCGGTACGTATTGAGAGTTCACCATCTGAGGTGTAATACTTTTCGTTTAGTCTGTTTCCCCATTCATCGTTATCAATCCTTACGATATGACAATTGTTGCCATCATGAGAAGGACCTCCCTCGAGATTCAGATACCGGACTTCACACCAATTGTCATCTTCATCGTATTTGAATTTCTTACAACTTAATCCAATTCCGTTATTGGTAGGCATACCATCTGCTCCAACAAATTGTTCCTCTATCTTGTGACCTCTTTCATCATACTTATAATTGATACCATATATATTTTCTGCATCACCAGCGGGGATATTTTGAAGTCCAACGTACCGCAGTTTCATCAACAGGCCATTATCATCATAGGACAACAAATAACGTGAAATCCTACTCTTATTTTCAAACAATTGCGTTCCTTGATGATGCAAATCTGTTGTATTTGCGCGAAGATTCATTTCTGTACCATATTCGTCATTAAGTCTGAATGTGACGGTCTTAAGTGCTTCGTCATAATCCATCTTATATAGCAACTTTCCAGACTGATCGTAAATGGTTTTGTAATCAACTTTTCCATCGTCCGTATAAAACAAACAGACATCAGTATTTCTGGATATCATATCTTCTGTATCGTTATGAGAAGTCAGATTTCCTTCAGGATTAACCAATGAGACTCGCCTAACTTTTCTTTGACAATACTCAAAACGATACGACTTTTGCCTATGCTTCATTTCACTACCAGATAGGCTTCCTATTCCTTCAGGTATCCCCCAATATTCAACATAATCTTTATAATAATACACTTTTGTCCGATTATAATCCCAAATCCACAGACCTGCAATTAAAAAGACCATAGCTGCGGCAGCTATAGAAATGTAAAGATATCTTTTCTCGTTTTTTTCTTTCCAACTACCTGTTTCAAGAAATAATTGTGTCTTTTTTCTTATGGTTTCTGCATTTGGGCGGTTCCAGGGTTCTGGATCAAGGCAGCTAAAAAGAAGTCGCCTAAGTTCCGGCTGAACAGTTTCGGGTAAGTCTGGTATTGGCTCTCCCAGGGACTGCACCATGCCACCATTATCACCGAACGGCGGATTATCGGTCAGCATCTCATAGGCTGTCGCACCCAGAGACCAGATATCATTCATTTTGATCGGAGCCGAGTCTGTTTCGAACCGTTCCGGACCCATATAAGCTTTCGTTCCCTTTACGACAGCTTTACTTACCGACGTTTCTGCTGTTGGAGTGCTGATACCAAAGTCTGTGACCAGAAAATTACAATCATCATCCAGCAATACGTTGTCTGGCTTGATATCCTGATGGATGATATTATGCGAATGTAGACATTCCAAAGCCGCCGACACATCGTGCAAGAACTTGATGACATCATTCTCATCAGCCCTACCTAACATACTTGAAGCAGATCCATTCTCACAGTATGGCAAGACGAGATATGGTATTCCCTCACAGACGGCATAGTTTGTGGGTGTCAGCAGATTCTGGTGCTGGATATTGTACACGAAAGTAAACTCTCTTTGGAAATTCTGTATACCCAGCGTGTCAATACCCTCGCCAGCAGAGAATATCTTAACAGCTACCTTTAAGTTATTGGCCAGCGTGTCCAACGCTAACCATACTTTTGCCGATGCGCCTGATCCCAGATTTTCGATCAGACGATAACGCCTATCAAACAAGACACCACTACTCAGTTTCATGCCAACACTCTCTTAATTAGAAGAATCTGCTTAACACATCTATGAACAACACCAGGGATATAAGGATGATGAACACACACACGCCAAAGCAAATAGCTGCTGCGACATTCCAATTATGCCGGGAAGAGCGGAAATGCTCCAGATTGCGATAAGCACCATTGTCCCAAGCCATTTGCGAACCCTTGACACCTAACCAGATGCTGATTCCGATATTAATGAGTCCGAAGAGGGGGGCGATTATTCCTAATCCCATGATTGTAAGCGCATAGGATAGAATGGAAACAACCAGCTGCACTAAGGCGACATAGACCTTATTGAACACACCCCATAGCCAACCGAAATAGAAGGCTCCCCAGTTCCACTTGCTTAATTCTCTCTCTGCCTGTATGGACAAAGAATGAGATGTGAGGCCGCCTGTAGGCTCTCTGTAGGGAGTCGAAGTAGGACTATATGTATTAGGGGTGTTTAAAGGCTCTGCTGAAATTGACGACCGGAACTGTTCTGTCAGACGAGACCTTCCGGTATTGTTCTCAGACTGAGACCGACCTGAGAACCTCTGTTGGCCTCCCGCAGGAGAATTAATATCACCACGGATATTCCTTGCCACAGTTGGCCTGCCTACAGGTACTATAAGCGGATCTATCTGACTCCAAGTCAGTTCGTAAACACCCGCCAACACGATTTTGTCACCACGATAGATATTCACACTTCTACCCTGTATTTTCTGGCCATTGATAATTGTACCGTTGGAACTGTGATCAGTAAACACAATTTCCACACCCTGCTGCATGATTTCTGCATGATCATTGCTGACTATGTCATACTGTTCGCTCACGCAGATTGTACTTTCAGGGTTACGCCCGATAGTTATAGTCTTATTCATTTGATTTTACTATTTTTTATCTCTACCATATCATCCAAAGGTAAATCTCCTTTTTCACGCGACTTATCTCTGGCTTTGACTTTCACTTTTGCAGAAAGATCTTTCACCTTATTTGCCTTAATAACGGAGTCTCTTACGGCAATTTCTAAAGAATCACGCCTTGCTTTTTCTGAAGAATCTCGTTTCACCTTTAATACAGAGTCCTGCTTGACTTTTTGAATAGAATCACGTATCGTCTTCTCTCTATTCAAACTATCTGAAAGAAGGATCTCTGCTGCTTCTTTTTTTAAGACTGTGCCATAATAATACCATCCAGAAATTAGCCCCAAACAAATGAACAGTAATATGCCAACTATCCAGAAAAAGTGTTTCTTCCTTGGAGTATCAGAACCATTATCCCCCATTCTCTTACGAATATGTTTGGGAACTCTATCGACACAAGACTCTTCGCCACCGGAAAGGATTTGACAAAGGGCTACCGTACAATTATCTGCTCCTGCCGCATCCAATGCAGCTTTTATCAGTTCATCTACACACTCCGTCATATTGCCCTGATTTCTGGCGATGATGTTCTCAATCTCTCCGTCTCTTATCATGCCATTCAGTCCATCGGAGCACAAGAGTATGATATCATTATTGCACAACTTCTGTGGCTGTACCAAACAGTCCGGATTGGGCTTTGGTGTGGAGTCACCGAGCGAACGGGTGATGATATTGCTGTCAGGGAAGTCGAAAGCTTCCTCCTGGCTGAGCTTTCCTGCATCAACTAAATCTTGCACATAAGAGTGATCCTTAGATATCTGGAAAAGTCCTGTAGCCGGATTGTAGATATAAGCACGGCTATCTCCGCACCAGGACACATATAGGCTTCCATCAAAAAGCCAAGCGATGACTATCGTGGTCCCCATACTCCGCGATTCCGGATTTTCCTTTGCAAATGCTTTGATACGCTTATCAGCTTCAACAATCACTCCCTTCATAAACTTCTCGATAGTGTATCGTGACTTTACTATCTCATCAGTTATGTTTTCGGGACTGAACATTTCTCGAACAGTATTGATAGCTATCTCTGAGGCCACCTCACCTGCATTCATTCCACCCATACCATCGGCCACCACCAGGAGTGCACCTTTACGACCAAGGGTGTATTCCTGGTTGTTTACCCATTTCATGGGTGATTCATCCAAGTTGGCTGATACCTGAAAGTTATCTTCATTATTATTGCGTTCCAAGCCAACGTCGGTCTTAGCCGCAATACGAAATTGTATGCCGTCCATCATTCTTTACTTCTTTGATCTCTTTTGTTTTTTAGCCTTCTCGTCAATTGGTGTTAATCCTAAGTCTTCTTCATCATCTTGTATATCATGCTTCTGTTCGTTAGGTTGTGACTTTTTGGCATCTTCTTGACTCTCAGAACTTCTATTAAATTGGAAACCAACAAACGGAGTTCGTAATTTCCACTTATTTTCATCTTTAATAGCTATTCCAACGAGTTTATAGGCAACGCGCCCACCTCCAATGAATGAAGGACAGACATAAAAACCACCTAATACTAAGTCAGACCCAGAAGGTATATCTATATCCAAATCTTCAGATTCCGCCTTTATTTCTATTTTTTTATTAGACGTATGTAGAACGATTGTTGCTGATTCATCAGTTTCAAGATCTTTTTTGGCTATTAGCCATACAAACCAACCGTCTTTAACTCCATCATCAACATCAATTCCCATTTCATTAGGGCCTACAGTCGCGGTATTTGCAATCCAAACACCATCCAACTGTTGCCCTCCTATTTTAAGCGGGCACTGACCGAACGGTTTTTCGCTTGAGTTTCGTACATCACGAGTCTCCGTCAAAGATACAAAGGGTTCATAATCTTTTTTAACTTTTTGGAATGCATCATCATAGAGCCATGGTTTTATTGCCATATCAGTCATCACAAGCCCCGCTTCAGTTTTGACACCAACAGAATAGCTATGACCAAAATCTTTGCGCCCATTTCGGCCAAAGATTTTTCCATTCTTTTTGTTTTTTACTTGATAAAATTGTTTTATAACAAATGCACTTTCCTCTATCGCTCCCTCAGTAATTTTCTGTCCGGATGTTGTAAGGGAACCTATTTCAATTTGTGCGTATGACTGGATTGAAAAAATCAGTAAGATGAACAATACTTTTCTCATAATTATTTTTTAATTTACATTAGCAATTGGGACAACTCTATCTTTCCATTTTCCAGATGAACCTTTTCCACTTTTTGACCCTAATCTGTTTGCGCCAGACAAGATTCCGACAACAACATACTTTCCATCCTTTGAAGCTAAAACGGGTCCACCGGAATTACCATGGTCTGTTTCACTATTCGCAAGTAAAATACAGCCATCAGTATCTAATCCTTCTCGTGCTACTGATGATTCACTGTAAATAGGGGAAAGACTAGATTTACTTTCAGCACCTACACCCATTGGATAACCAAGGATATCAAGATGGGTTTTTATTGGCATAGAACTTGACAATGCACTTTCAAAAGCAAGACCACCAGATTTTCCTGTATTTATCCAGGCATAATCTCTGTAATCGCATGCATAACCTCTGGCACATTTAACAGGCATATTCATGCCTTGAAACTCTATTGTTCCAAGAATTTCCATTGAGTAATTGCCCATGTGAAATGGATTGTTGTTTGGTGTGAAAGATTTTGAAAATCTATCTCCACTTGGTGATATGGCTGTAAACTCACATCTAAATGATTCTGGACTCTGGTGCATTAAAGCATTAAGAACACAAGATTTTTCATTTGAAGGGTCTGGATATAGTAGTGGATTAACAACATGTTGCGCGGTAACAAATTTTCCATTACTAAGAAGGAATCCTGTCCCTGATGCTCCATTAACTGCTTGGTTTTCTAAATAGATAATCAATTCGCAATAATAGGTTTTAAGAGCACATTCTTTTAAAGCACCGGTTCCACCACCTGTAGAGATGTCCTGTTCTGAAGCTCTTTTCCATGCTGCAGCTGCACGTGAATTTGCACGAGCCACTTCACCTTTCATCTTGTCAATACGGTCTTCATAACCTTTCATTTTTTTATTGTTGGCAACAAGTTCATTTGCTAGGGAATCAGCTTTTTCTTTATTGTTTTTGTTTGCCTCAATCTGCTGTGCGAGCATTACACCCTGTTTAGCCAAATCATCTCTCAGGAAATAGTTCCAAGTTCCAAGACCTCCCACAGCAAGAACAAGAACTGTGGCCAATGCTGCAATCGCTTGCTTGTAAGGTCTCAATGCCTGTTGCCGAAATAGACTTAAACGACGGGTCAGTGCTATACTTCCTACAGTTGCCTTCTTTCCTGTCGGAACGATGAAGCCCAGCTTAGGGCCATTGACTGAAAGCTGAATCTCGTCGCCATTCTGGAGATACCATTCTGTCTGTACAGGCCGACCATTCAGTAATGTTGTATTCGTCTTAGATATCTGAACCAATTTCCAGTTGTCACCATCCTTGACAATCGCAGCATGGTGTCTCGAAACTGTCGAGAAACTATCGTCAAACCGCACCTGACAGTGGGAATCACGTCCAATCTCAATCTGATCGACAATAATTTCCTGTGCTTCGCCTGCACGATGATATTTACTGCTTACCTTGTGTTCCAAGATAAAATATTTACGCCCTCCTGGGTTAAAGACCGAACCCATACCTGCTCCAATAGAGCCTGATAATGTTGCCTTATAAGGCCTCGTTGTTTGTCCTGCCATTATGTATAACTTTTAATAACCTTCTGCCCGTAACTTTGTGTCCCCGATAGATATAATATCTCCAGGATTGAACACCATGCCTGTTCTGCTTACTTCAGTAGAATTCACAAAAGTACCATTCGTGGACTTTCGCCACCCACCTGTGGTAAAACGATCCCACTGCCCGTCTCGAATAATCCAACTGCCGATATTATAATCCAATTCCAAAGTACAGTGCTTGCGTGATATATAGCTGCTGCTTTCCTCCGAAATGGGAATATCATTATCAGCAGACTCGTCCTTACGACCTACAGTGAGAATCGACTTGTCACCTTTAAGCATATTGTCCAAATAATATACTCGTCCATAGTCATCACCTTGCATGACCCTCAGTAGTACACCATTGACAATCTTTGTCTGGAAAGGAGCTGGATCCGGTTCCTTTACCGTCATGTTAATAGGAGGCTCGTATGGCATTTCAGGCACATATTGAAGCACTTCTTTTACAGACTGTAAACGGTCTTGAAACCTTGGTTCTAGACAGCCTTCAATAAGTCGCTCCCACTGTATTCCATCTACCTGATGCCTTAATGTGCTCCTGCTCCAATCCCCATTCTTGCCCTTCTTCAGATATGCCACAAGGTCTCGCTCATCATCCAATTTCCCGAAAGGAAGTTCATTGGTAATCAACTGATACATCATTACACCAAAGGAGAATATATCCGTCGTAGGGAGCACAGTGGCATTCTTTCGCCGATTCAGCTGCTCAGGCGGCATATACGCATAGGTGCCGAACATCTGCGTGGCCCTTCCAAACAGGTCAGTCTGGGTCATGCGGTTGTTCCTGTCACCTGATATGCCAAAGTCTGTAAGGGCAAAGTTGCCGTTAGATTTCAGAAGCACATTCTCCGGTTTCAGATCCCTGTGCACCTTTCCGCAACGATGCAGCGCGTCGAGTCCTTTAAGCACATGGGTAGCTATCTTTGGCAGATTAAGCCGGGTATGCTCTGCCAACGTAATGATATCACCACCACTACACAGTTCCATAACTATGTAAGGATTGCCATTCACCAATCCATGATCAAGGGAATGGACAAGATACTCACTTTCAATTCTTCCCGTCTCATACTCCATGTCAAACCGCATGACCAGTCCTTCACGGATTTCGGGATGTACTTCCCACAACCGAAGTAGTTTTAGGGCATAGGGGTTACCTTGTCCATCAATGACAGAATATACGATGCCAAAAGTCCCTTCACCTAAAACCTTTTGCACCTGGTATTTCCCGTCGATGGATTCACCTACAGAAAAATTACATCTTTGGATAGACTCTGACATACCTTATTTACTGCTCAACGAATTTGAACAAACGGTTTCCTAATAATATGATGTCACCATCATGTATCTCAACCTTATGAGCAGCTTGCACAAAAGTAGTCTTCTGATCACTCAAGTCCTCAATAAACCAACGACCGTCACTATGCGTAACAATTGCTTGTTCGCGAGAGGAAATGGTTGGATTTCCGGGTTCTGTGTTATCTCTGTTCAAAGTATTTTCACTACCCTCAAACTCAACAGGCTCCACGGGCTTTCGCTCGTTCATCCTCTGTATTGGTTCAAGAACGAACATTGGTTCCTGAATGAAATTTTGCATATACGGATTAACAGTACCACTCATAAAACCACTGTTCGTAGCTTTACGGGTTTGCTTGAGCACAGGCTCCTCCACGATAGGATCAGCTGCCATACGAGTGGGGCGACGCTGATATCCAGCATTTGAGGGCGATTCTGACTGAGGTCCTGTAGAACTTGCAGGAGAATAATTGCAGTTGGGGCATTTCGTTGAGTCAGATCTCATAGGATAGCCGCACTTTGGGCAGACTTTTTCCCCGACTGTAGGTGTTTCCTGTCCCTGCGGTTCAACGGAAGGTCCAAACACTTGATTCTCCATAACCGTTTTTTTTAGGCCATCTCCCCCGTCGTTGACAGGTCCTTGCTGATAATCTTGATTATAATTCTCAGGCACTTGTGGTTCTGCATCGAGGGGAGAGCCACATTTCACGCAAACAGTTTCATTGGGTTTGTTTGGCCAGCCACAATTTTTACACCTCATAGTTAAGACAGTATATCATGCCTATAGGCTTCCCTGATTCGGCGGTTAATAAATTATCGCTATAAAACGCGAAAGACGTGGGTGCCTCTACGTCTCGCTTATCCCAAGTCCCAGGCTCTCGCATTGCCTCTCTCTAAGGATAAGCAACTCGAGTTAGCCCACGCCAACGAATAATATACTTTAAATACTCTCGATATGATACAAAAGTATTTGGGTATAATATACGCCCACGCGAACGTTACAAGTTGCGCACCTTCGTAGAGAGTTCAAATTTGCGAGATTTGGAACTTCGAAGATAACGTCCGTAAACGTCCTTTTACCAATAAAAACCGACCCCCTCACCTTTTCGGGCTAACTGAGTCGAGTGCAAAGATAAGGACTTTCCCTGAAATAAACAAGAAAAATTCAAAAAAAAGTGAGAAAAAAATCTTTTCGGCTTTAGAGGAATTTTTCAAGAAATCATCAAAATTCATCCCTTTTAACCGTTTTTGCGCAAAAAAACGGCAGAAAGCCTTACTATTTCCTGAAAAAATCAATACTTTTGCATCCAGAATCAAAAAAAAGAGGAAGAGAAGGTGCACCGTGAGCAGAGATACTGGTGACCGCTCGCCACGAGTATATTTCATGCTTGGTACTTTTGAAGCGGTTTTGAGTAGATAACTGGTCGCCGTAATATCGGACAACAGTCGAAGATGTATCGAAGAACCATCGAACAACAAGACTCGTTCCATACTGCCACCATACTATCACCCGACTGCCACCGCCCTCGCATCACCGAAGGGACAAAGGTGCTACAACGATACGGCAGGCATACAGTAACGAGACCTCAAACAACAACGGATATGGCAGAACTTGAAGACAACTTTTTAGGCATCACGGGGCATGTGGGAAACGTGACCATCTATAAGAAGAACGGCAAGTACGTCGTGCGAAAGGCCAAGAACCGCAAGTCGCACAGCATGACGCGGCGCCAGTTCATACAGAGACAGCGAATGGCTCACAACATCACACTCTGGAAGATGCTCTCGCTGGCAAAGGAACTTTACTTCCAAGGCGACAACGATGCCTACCGCGTTTTCCTGTCGGTCAACACTTTCACGCCTGTGCCTTTCTTCACCAAACGGGAGCATGCCAACTGTGCTTCGCTACTCATGCCGGGAATGGCTATCAGCGAAGGACCGGCCCCTTCCATCGACTACCGTCTGGGCGAGGCTGACGGCATGCCGGCTCTGCTGACAAACCTCCCTGAGATGGAGGCCCGGCAGGGCCGTCTGGTTCTCTACGTGCTGGAGCAGCTGATGGACTACGAAACGCCTCGCCTGCACGTCACCGCTGAGGGCATACGCCCTGAAGAGGTACGCTTCATCGACGGCAACCTCGTCCTCGTTGGCGACCGCTATGCCAACACGATGTTGGGCTTTGGCTTAGTCCACCTCACCAACGGCTGTGCCGCTCCCCAGTGCATCGTCACACGCTGCACCCTCTACGAGCAGTACACCACCGAAGAGGCGCTGCAAACCGCCGCAAAATCCTACAAAGGGCTAACAGAACGGTGAATATCGCTCTGCACAAGCCTTACTACACCTCTCTTAATTACAAAAAAAAGTATAATAAATTTGGGATTTCGGGAAGATTACACTATCTTTGCGCTGTCAAATTAGAGTAAATTGTATATGAAGATATTTCAAAGTTCTATTTTTCGTGCCATTTGTGCCATCGCCATTGGTATTCTGCTAATAAAGTATCCGAACAACACTGTGACGTGGATGACGGTTGCCATAGGCATCCTGTTTCTGTTGTCGGGCCTCATTTCCGTGATAGTCTATGTGAACGCCCGAAGAAACGTTTCAGAATATAAGATCACAGATGCTGAAGGCAATGTGATTGCCGGTACACAACCTACTTTTCCCATCGTTGGCGTAGGAAGTCTGATACTTGGTGCCTTGCTTGCCCTGACACCGAACGTTTTCATCACCGCACTGATGTATATCATCGGCGGTGTCCTGATACTGGGAGCCATCAACCAGTACATGAATCTGGTCAATGCCCGCAGATACGGCAGAGTCGGATTTGGCTACTGGGTCTTCCCCTCCGTGATCCTGCTTATCGGACTTTACGTCATCATCAAGCCGATGGCACCTGCCAATATGGCCATGCTGGTGCTTGGCTGGTGCTCTCTGCTATATGGCGTCACGGAGATGATCAATAGCCTGAAATTCCATGCCGACAGGCGCAAGTTCCAGCAGGCACAGGAGACGGCGGCTGCCGAGGAGTCACCCATCATCGAAGAGATTAAAGACGATGTGGATTCAACTCCCGAAGTCACCAGTGAAAACCTGCCTGCCGTAGAAGACAAGCCTTAGACTCCCGTCACGATTCCCTCGATATAGGTCTTGAGAATATGAATACCGGTCTTATTGTCGCCGCCCCAGGGGATAATGAGATCGGCAAATTTCTTAGTGGGCTCGATAAACTGCTCATGCATCGGCTTCAGCACCTTCTCATAGCGATCAAGCACCATATCCACGGTACGTCCACGCTCTACGACATCACGGCGGATATTACGGATCAGACGCACGTCGTCGTCGGTATCCACAAATATCTTAAGATCCATCATGTCGCGCAGTTTTTTATAGTGTAGCGCCATGATGCCCTCGATAATAATCACTGGCTTCGGCTCCACGTGGATGGTTTCCTTCTGACGGTTGCTCTCTATATAAGAATAGGTGGGCTGCTCGACAGCCTCCCCATTCTTCAACCGTTTGATATGCTCCGTCAGCAGTTTCCAGTCAAAGGCATCAGGATGGTCGAAGTTGATGGCAGCTCGCTCCTCAGGCGTAAGATCTGTCGTGTCATTGTAATACGAGTCAAGAGGTACTACCGCTGCACAGTGAGGAGGCAGCGCCTTGGCAATGCGTTTTACGACGGTGGTTTTGCCAGAACCGGTACCGCCAGCGATTCCAATTATTGTCATAGTTTCAGGTATTTGAATACAACATCATATAATTCCGCCTTCCGCTCGCACTTCATCGGATAAGCCCGTGAGCTGCTAGGCATTCTGTACAATCGAAGTTCACGGCCATCCAACGAGAACGGGACATATCCGCCGACTTTTGGCCCTTCTACACCATAATGGCTGCAGAACACATCGGTAGCCAATTGTC
>Ga0256404_1001369_pt1 | contig 59335 bp, 53 predicted proteins | sample RumenRJG_01DNA_FD_185990 | JGI IMG/M metagenome (GOLD analysis project Ga0256404, IMG submission 185990) | Bovine rumen microbial communities from Lethbridge, Alberta, Canada - RJG_01 | ecosystem: Host-associated > Mammals > Digestive system > Stomach > Rumen | place: Canada: Alberta | collected... | reverse complement strand
ACCTCTGGCGGGCGCATCGTCGCCGGCAAGGGCTCCACGGAGTTCGGCATCGGCTCCGTCGTCGCCGTGCTCATCGCGTCCATCCTCCACAACGAGCGCCTCGTGACGCCGCTCTCCGTCCACCTCGAGGGCGAGTACGGCGAGAAGGACGTGTCCGTTGGCGTGCCGTGCATCCTCGGGCGCAACGGCATCCAGGAGATCCTCCCGCTCGAACTCTCGCAGGACGAGAGGGACGCCATGCACTCCTCCTGCAACGTCATCCGCGAGGCGTTTGCAAGCATCGAGTAGCCCTTGCCCGCACGCAGGCGCGCCGCCCGCGGCGCCCGCGCCGCCCGCGGCGCCCGCGGCGCCCGCAGCGCCCGCAGCGCCAGACCAATCGCGCCACTTTCTGACAGATGTCGCACCTGTCAGAAAGTGGCGGATTTTTGCGCCAAAATCCTCTCTTGCACGCGCAATTCGCCCCACTATCTGACAGAAGTCGAACCTATCAGATAGTGGGGCACTTTTCCGCGCACAAGCCCACCACTATCTGACAGAAGTCGAACCTGTCAGATAGTGGGGCGGCGCGTCGTGTGCACGCAGCGCTTTTCTGCCCACCGCGCGCACGAAAGCGCCCCATCGTCTAGAATTCTGCCATCTACCTGCAGGGCAGAGGCCCCCGGCCGCACCTGCCCTCACCACACCCAAACACGCGAGGAGTCGCCTTGACCCAACCCACGTCCGCAAAGCACGCGCGCAAGACAGAGCCCGCAGCCAGCGCGACCACCAAGCCAGCCAAGCGCCGCAGGAAGGCAATCCCCCTCCTCGCGCTCGGCGTCGCAGCGGCCCTGGTCGCGGGTCAGGTCGCGGGTGCAAGCTACTACGGTTCGCACTTCGTGCCCGGCACCACCGTAAACGGCGCGGACGTGTCAAACATGACGGAGGCGCAGCTCGCGCAGCAGGTCGCAGCGAAAGCCGCATCCTGGAAGACGACCGTCGCCGGCCAGGGCCTCACCCTCTCCATCGGCGCCGATGACATCGACCTGGACGTAAGCCCCGCCAACTACGCCCGCCACGCGAAGTCCCAGACCGACGCCACCTCGTGGGCGCTCGACCTCGCGCACCCCAGGCACCTCACGGTGTCCAAGACCGTTACCTACAACAAAGAGAAGCTCTACGCCCTGGTCGATGCCGCCGTCCAGGCGCACAACCAGAACGCGACGCCGCCCAAGAACGCCTGGTGCACCCTTAACCAGAAGACGTCCACGTTCGAGGTCACGCAAGAGGCCGTCGGCACGGCGCTGGACGCAAGCATCGTAAAAGCGCAGGTCGAGAAGGACGTCGCGCGCCTCGGCTCCAAGGTCTCCCTCAACCGCGACGCGCTCCTTCGCCCGCAGCTCACAAGCAAGGACGCCGACCTTCAGAAGGCCGTTGACACGGCGAACGCGTACGCCGCCCGCACCGTCACGCTCACGAAGGACGGCAAATCCCTCGCGAGGCTCGACAAGAAGACGGTCGCCACCTGGGTGCGCGTGGGCGACGACCTTTCTGTCAGCCTCGACCAGGGCGCCATCGCCCAGTGGGCGCACGACTCCCTCGCAAAGAAGGTCGCGAAGTCCGACGAGGAGCACGACTACGCCATCGACGCCGCCTCGCTCGCGGCGTCCGTCGCAGACACCGTCCAGGGCGAGAAGGACGGCTCCCTCGAGGTTCCCCTCACCGTCACCGCCACCCGTCCGGCGCAGACGCCCGGCCACGAGGGTCGCGGCCGCCACATAGACCTGAACCTCTCCACCCAGTACGCGCGCTTCTACGACAAGGACGGCTCGGTCATCTGGCGCTCGTACTTCGTGAGCGGCAACACGTCCGAGGGGCGCGGCACCCCCATGGGAACGTTCAAGATCAACGCGAAGCGCACGAACGAGACGCTCATCGGCGCGGACGAGGACGGCGACGGCGAGCCCGACTACAAGAGCCACGTCACGTACTGGATGCCGTTCGTCGGCAACGCCGTCGGTCTGCACGATGCCAACTGGCGCTCCGCGTTCGGCGGCTCCATCTACTCCTACGCGGGAAGCCACGGCTGCGTGAACCTTCCCCCGCAGGCGGCGCGCGAGCTCTACGACCTCGTCAGGGTCGGCGACACCGTCTACGTCCACTCGTAACGCGCCCGCAGCGCGCCCGCGCTCCCGCCCGCGCGCCCTTAGCCACGTGCGGTGCGCGCCGCCGGCCCCCAGCCACGTGCGACGCGCACCGCCGCTTCCTTACAGCTCGGCTTGGGTCAGCACCCTGAAGCCGGCCTCCTCCAGCTTGAACACGGCCTTCGACGCCTCTGCCGGCACGCGGATCTTCAGGATGTCTACGGCGCGGTCCCCAGACGTGCTGAAGCAGTAGCCGTACTCCACGGGGATGTCCAGGTCGTCCAGCACGCCCAAAAGCTCCGCCAGGCCGCCGGGCCTGTTGGGCACCTCGATGGCGGCCACCTTCGTGACCATGGCGCGATAGCCCTTCTCGTCCAGATAGTCGCGGGCACGCTGCGCGTCGTCGCACACGATGCGCACGACGCCGTACTCAGGCGTATCGGCTATGGTGAGGGCCAACATGTCGATGCCCGCGGCCGCTATGTCGCGGCAGAGCTTCGCGAGCCTGCCCTCGGAGTTCTCCAGGAAGACGGTCAGCTGGTCGATCATTTCAGGTTCTCCCCCCTCAGGTCCACGATGCGCTTTGCCTTGCCCTCGGAGCGCGATATCGACATGGGCTCCACAAGGCGCACGCGGATGCCAACGGACAGCGCCGTCTTGAGCGCGCCCTGGATCTGGCGCTGCAGCTCCTCGATGGCGCCGGTCGAGTCAATGTCGAAGTCCGGGTTCGCCTCGACCTTCAGGGTCGCGACGTCCAGGTAGTTCTTCGTGGTGAGCTCGATCTGGTACCACGAGGATACCTGCTCGAACGTCTTCATCACGTTCTCTATCTGGCTGGGGAACACGTTTACGCCGCGAATGATGAGCATGTCGTCCGTGCGGCCCTGCAGGCGGTCGATGCGGCGGTGCGTGCAGCCGCACGGGCACGCGCCCGGCAGGATGCGCGTGATGTCGCGCGTGCGGTAGCGCACGACGGGGCTCGCCTCGCGGTCGAGCGTCGTCACCACCAGCTCGCCCCACTCGCCGTCGGGCAGCACCTCGCCGGTCGCGGGGTCGATGACCTCGCAGAAGAAGTGGTCCTCCGCGATGTGGAGGCCGTTCTGCTCAAGGCACTCCACGGCAAGGCCGGGGCCGCCGGTCTCCGTCAGGCCGTAGATGTCGAGCACCTTGTAGTCCAGCTTGCGCTCAAGCTCGCGGCGGAAGTTGTCGCTGAACGCCTCCGCGCCGTGGATGCCCACCTTCAGGCTGAACTCCTTGGAGGGGTCGATTCCCATGGCAAGCGCCGTGTCCGCGATGTGCATGGCGTAGCTGGGCGTGCACTCCAGCACCGTGGAGCCCATCTCGCGCAGCACGCGAATCTGGCGCTCCGTGTTGCCGGCGCTTATGGGAATGACGGTCGCGCCGGAGTGAAGAGATCCGTAATGTGCGCCCAGGCCGCCCGTGAACAGGCCGTAGCCGTAGCAGATCTGGCACACGTCGTCCGGCCCCAGCCCCGCAAAGCGAAACGCGCGAGAAAAGCAGTCCGCCCAGGCCCTGAGGTCAGCCTCGGTGTACGCCGCCATGGTGGCGACGCCCGTCGTGCCGGAGGACATGTGGATCTCCTTCACGTCGCCCCTGGGCACGCCAACCATGTCGTACGGGTAGTTGTCGCGCAGGTCCTGCTTCGTCACGAACGGCGCGCGCCTGATGTCATCCAGGTCGCGGATGGCATACGGGTCGAAGCCCGCCTCGTCAAAGCTCTTGTGGTAGAAGGGAATGTCCTCGTAGCAGTGGATCGCGGTCTTCCGGATGCCCTCCACCTGAGCCGACGCGATCCCATCGCGCGACATCGTGAGGACGTCTTCCTGTGTGCTCATGAACAACCCCTTGCGGCGCTCTGCGCCATCGATGCCAAGCCAACAGGAACATAGTATCTGCAACCGGTTTCCATGCCGTTACCAATGTGCGGATGCGCAAATCGCCCCGCGGGCGGCAGGCGCGCGGGGCGAGAAGATCGTTCGGTTCTGGTTGTGCGGCAGGCGGGGCGCAAGCACCTCTCGCCCGGCGCGTGTCCTTTGGCTAGGCGAGGACGAGGCCGATCACGTACGCGCAGCAGCCGCCGAGCAGGATCGTCGCGGGCAGCGTCACGAACCACGCGCCGATGATCTTGCGTGCGACGCCCCAGCGCACGGAGCTGCGACGGCGGGCGGAGCCGGCGCCCATGATGGACGTGGTGATGACCTGCGTCGTGGAGACGGGGGCGCCGAGCGCGGTCATGGTCTCGATCGCGATGGCGGAGGACGTCTCGGCCACGAAGCCGATGACGGGGTTCAGCTTCGTCACGCCGTCGCCCACGGTGCGCATGATGCGGCCGCCGCCGATGGAGGTGCCAAGGGCCATGGTGCACGCGCACATGATCTTGACCCACACGGGGATGCCGGCCGCGGGGTTCGCGAGCCCGGCCGTCACGAGCGCCAGGGTGATGATGCCCATGGTCTTCTGCGCGTCGTTGTTGCCGTGGCTGTACGCCATGAACGCGGCAGAGAGGATCTGCATCCTGTGGAACAGCCAGTTGGCCTTCATGGGGTGCCAGTTGGCAAACAGCTCGAACATGAGCTTCATGATCACGTAGCCCAGGGCCATGCCGATGAGCGGGGACGTGAACAGCGGGATGACGACCTTGTCGAGCACGCCCTCCCACTTGACGTGGCGCACGGAGCGCGTGAACACGATCGTCGCGCCGATGAGGCTGCCGATGAGCGCGTGCGAGGACGAGCTGGGGATGGAGCGCCACCAGGTGAAGAGGTCCCACAGGATGGCGCCCAGAAGCGCCGCGAGGATCACGTAGAGCTCGAGCTTGATGTCCACGATGCCCGCCGCGATGGTCATGGCGACCTTCTCGCTCATGAACGCGCCGATGAAGTTCATGGTGGCGGACATGAGGATGGCGACGCGCAGGGGAAGCGCCTTGGTGTACACCGTCGTCGCGATGGCGTTCGCGGTGTCGTGGAAGCCGTTGATGAACTCGAAGACCAAGGCGGCCCCGAGCACGCAGACGAGAAGGGCGCTAACCATTTTTCACAATGACATTCTGGATCTCGTTGGCCACGTTCTTGCAGGCGTCCAGCGTGTTCTCCATCTTGTCCAACAGGCTCTTCCACTTGAGAATGTCCACGGTGTGGAGGTCGGAGCGGAAGATGGCCGCAAGACCGTCGCGGTAAACGACGTCTCCCCTGTCCTCGGCGTCGTTTGCGGCCTTCGTCTCCTTCAGGAGGGACTCGTCCTTCTTGAAGTCCGGGAACTTCGCGAACGCGTGGTCGAGGTCGAGGGTCGCCTCGAGGATGAGCTTCGCCATCTCGATGGCCTCGGGACGCATCTCGTCGATGTCGTAGAGCTTGAAGCGGGCAGAGACGTTCTCGAGCCCGTCGACGATGTCGTCCATCTTGAGCGCGAGCGCGCTGATGTCCTCGCGGTCGAACGGCGTGATGAACGAGGAGTTCAGGGTGGTGATGATCTTGCTGACCATCTCGTCTCCCCTGGTCTCGAACTCCTTGATCTCCGGAATGCGGTACGAGAGCTTATCGTAGTTCTCGACGATCTCCAGGAAGAGCTCAGAGGCCTCGGAGGTCATCTTGCTGAACTCCTGGAACATGAGGAAGAACGCGTCTTCCTTGCGACTTACACGACTCATGCTGTCAGTAGCCTTTCACGACGCCACGCGGCAGCGCTACGAGCACTCGCTCCAACGGGCGAAACCAGATTGCAAGCTGCATGTTAGCAGAACGTAATGAAATGTAGCTGCCACTGACCTAAAAATGCGGTGTGGGCACGTCACGCGCATGTCTTGCATCTTTCTTGCGCGCGTCGCGCGCGGCGCAAGGGTCGCAGGCAGCTCAGTGCCCCCTTGCGCCACCAGGCTCCACACCATGTTCCTGAGCTGCGGTTTTCTTCATATGCGCAGGTACGTGCGACACTGCCGCGGGCGGCGCCAAAGGTGCGTCCGCCCACGGCCGCGCGCATGCGCCCTCGCACTTTCCGCCCGCGTCGCTCATCACGAAACCGCCATGATGCGGCTGCGAAAGCGCCCTGGTGCGACGGACGGCCTGCCACAGGGACGGCAGGTACAGCACGCAGAGGACCGCATACAACACGATGGAGCTCATGGCCTCCTCGCGGCCGGACGACACGTAGTTGGTACTGAGACCCTCGCCGAAGAGCGCATACGGGATGACCATGATCGAAAAGTCGTCGAGCGCGTGGAACAGGATGGCGCCCGTTAGGTTGTCGTCCTCCACGACCGCGGCGGAGAGCACGGCACCGTAGATGCCGGTCTGCGCCACCTTGAGCGCGGCCTGGGCAAGCTCGAGCGGGCTTGCGTAGTTAAGCCCCGCCCAGTCGATGTGGAGCGCCCCGAAGTATACGGACGAGACGGCTATGCATGCCCACAGGGCGCCGCGGCTGCGCCCGAAGCGCGACAGCAGGCCGCCAAGCAGCACGCCGCGCACGTAGCATTCCTCGTAGATGCCTATGCATAGGCAGAACGCCACGTAGTACGCCACGTTTTGCGCCCAATGGGGCGAGAAGCGCGCGGTGTCCGACGCATAGCCCACCACCTGAGTGCAGGTGAGGGCAAGGCTTATGGCGAGGATGGGCCACGCGAGCCGCCAGACGTTTTGGAAGGATGCGCGCGACGGGACGAGCATGCGCCGGCCGCCCAGAAGGCAGACGGCCACGGCCATGTACAGGGCGGACGCGACCTCGAGCGAGAGGTTCTCGTCGATGTGCAGCCGCGATATGAGCAGGTAGACGAGCCCCTGGAACACAGGCGCAAACGCGGCGACCACGAGGGCTGCCGCGAGCCTGCCACGCCGGCGCCGGCCGCGGGCCGCCACGCTACGGCCTCCCGGCCGAGCCGAGCTCGGCGAGCACGGCCTGGACCCGCGCCCGGGCACGCCTCACGTCCGCGCGGGCGTCCTCGATGCGGGACTGCACGAAGAGGTCCGTTATGGAGTTGTCGAACACGATGTCGAACAGTTCGAGCATGTCGCTTCGCCTGAGGTCCACCCCCGTGACGCCCGAGCAGTCGCGCAGCTCGCGGGCAAACGCCTCGAGGTCGCGCTGCGCGCGCTCCACCGCCTTTGAGGCACCGTCCAGGCGCGAGCGCTTCACGAGGCTCGTGAGGATGCCGCCGCCCAGGATGTCGAGCAGGCCCCAGTTGCGCGCGCTGTCAAGCTGGTCCGCCGCCTCGTCCAGACTCTGGAGAGCGCGTGTGCCCGCAGCGCGGGCGCGCTCGAGTCTTGTGTCCGATGTCATGGTGCACCTCCGAATGCAGGGCGAGCGCGGGGGCGGCGCTTCTCGCCCAAGCGCCCCGCAGACAACTGTCAAAGTGAAGCCTACCCGTAATGCGGCGCAAAGACACCTGCAAGGCTACCATTTGTGAACGAGTGCGCAATCTGGCGCGCGACGCGGCCGCGACGTGCCAAAATCTAGGGTGGCTGGGGCTGTGGGCACCCTTTGCGCGGCACCGCCGACAAATGGTAGTTGGGAGCGCGTCCCAACTTGGGCCGCATCCCAACCAGGCTAAGGGGGAAATCCATGCTGAGGATCGGACTGCTCACGAGCGGCGGCGACTGCCAGGCGCTGAACGCGACCATGCGCGCCATTGTGAAGACCGTGTACAACAACACGAAGGAGGGCGTGGAGGTCTACGGCTTCAAGGACGGCTACCAGGGGCTCATCTACGGTCGCTACCGCAAGATGGACTGGGGCGACTTCAGCGGCATCCTCACGATGGGCGGCACCATCCTGGGCACGAGCCGCACGCCGTTCAAGCGCATCGACACGCCGGAGGCGGACGGGGTCGAAAAGGTCCCCGCGATGAGGAAGAACTACAAGGCTCTCAAGCTGGACTGCCTGTTCGTGCTGGGCGGCAACGGCTCCACGAAGACGGCGAACCGCCTGCGCGAGGAAGGGCTGAACGTCATCTGCCTGCCAAAGACGATCGACAACGACACGTTTGGCACGGACATCACGTTTGGCTTCACGAGCGCCATCGACGTGGCGACGCGTTGCATCGACGACATCCACACGACGGCAAGCTCGCACGGGCGCGTGTTCGTGATCGAGATCATGGGCCACAAGGTGGGCTGGATCCCCCTGTACGCCGGCGTCGCGGGCGGTGCGGACGTCATCCTCATCCCCGAGATCCCCTACAAGATGGACAACGTGGTCAAGGCGATCGAACGGCGCGAGAAGAACGGCGGCAGGTTCTCGATCATCGTCTGCGCGGAGGGGGCCATCTCGCAGGAGGAGGCCGCCATGCGCAAGAAGGACTACAAGGCGAAGATCGCGCAGCGCGTGAAGCCTTCCGTCGCGTACGACATCGCGGAGGAGGTCGCGGGCCGCACCGGCAAGGAGGTGCGCGTGGCCGTTCCCGGGCACACCCAGCGCGGAGGCCAGCCGGACGCCCAGGACCGCATCTTCGCGACGCAGTGCGGCGTCGAGGCGGCGCGCGGCTTCCTGGAGGGGAAGTTTGGCTACATGATCGCCAAGGTTGGCGGCAAGATGTGCCGCGTGCCGCTTGAGGACATCGCGGGTAAGCTGAAGTACGTCGACCCCAAGAGCGACCTTGTGCGCGAGGCCCGCATGCTCGGCATCAGCTTCGGAGACGAGTAGCAAAGGACCCTGCGCGCACCGCGCGCCGGACACGCAACCCATAGGGCCCCTTGCGCATTGCCATGCCAGGCGTGCGCAAGGGGCCCTTCTTCTCTCACGCCGCCACGCTTGGCAACTTGAGGACTTTGTAAACCATTGCGCGCGAAGGAACCGCATTGGGTAACATAGCCAGCAGGCAACGGCGGGTAGGCCCGCCACACCCCGTTGGAAGGAGAGGGACATGACGTGTACGTGCTCTGGCACCACAAGCGGCAGCGACGCCGCATGTCGCCGCGCCGCCCTTCTCGCCCGGCGCGCCTAGGCGCGCGACTTCCAACGCAAGGAGCACAAGCATGTGCGAGCTGTTTGCCCTCAACGCGGAGGGCCCCATCAATACCAACGCCTACCTGCGCGAGTTCTTCTCGCACAGCGTGAACCACCCCCATGGCTGGGGCATATCCTGGCGCGACGGCGACCCGTTTGACGACGCGTCCGTCACCCTCGTGCGCGAGGGCAGGCGCGCCATAGACTCTGACCTCAACTGGAAGATTCTGGGCTCCCCCATCGAGAAGAGCCACGTCCTCGCCCACATACGCTATGCCACGGGCACTGACATGGCCGAGCGCAACTGCCATCCGTTCAGGACGGTCGACATGTCCGGCCGCCAATGGACGCTCATCCACAACGGCATCCTGTTCAACGAGGGCCTGACCTTTCCCTACGAGGGCCGCACCGAGGGCGAGACCGACAGCGAGCGCATGGCGGCGTTTCTGACGGACGTGCTGGACGAGGCGTTGCTGCGCGGAGCCGAGCCCACGTTCGACGCGCGCTTCGAGGCGCTGACCGGCGCCGTGACGCAACTGGCCAACCGCAACCGCGTGAACATCATCCTGGACGACGGCGAGTACACCTACGTGCACACGAACACGTCAAAGTGCACGCTGTTCTATCACTCGTTTACGGACGAGAGGGGCGGAAGGGCCATCGTCGTGAGCACGACGTGCCTTGGCGGCCACGCCGAGGAGGAGGAATGGAAGCCCGTGCCCGCGAACCGCCTGATCGCGCTTCGCGACGGCCACCTGGTGAGGACGTCCGCGCCGCACGGCTACCGCTTCTGCGAGACGATCCTGGAGCTGCAGCGCAAGATGGGTGTGCGCCCGGAGGACTTCGTGGCGTAAGGCCCATGCGTTAAGCCACAAGGTAACGGGGTTGGGAGCCGCCCTTCTCGCCTTGCGACAGCCTTGCCGCCCTTGGCCAAATCCGGCACAGAGAACGGGGCCCGGTCGGAGGAATCCGGACCAGGCCCCGCGATCATGCGGAAGGTTGTGTGACCTTGGGCAGCGCAGGCGCTACTCGAAGAGGTTGGCGTCGCCGTCCTTGATGCCGAGGAGGGCGCCCAGCGCCTCGTTCTCATCCGCACCGTCGCAGGTGATCTCGACCTTGGTGCCGGTGCCGAGGCCAGCGGCGAGAATCATCATGATGGACTTGGCGTTGACGGGAGCGGAGCCCTTGTCAAGATCCTTGATGGTGACGGCGCACTGGTACTGCTTCGCAACCTGCACGAACTGAGAAGCGGGACGAGCGTGGAGACCGGTGGGGCTGACGATAGAAACTTGCTTGGAAACCATAACGCACTCCTTTAGGTCTGACGGGGGAAGGGCTGGAAGCCCTGTCCAATTGATGCCTTGCCTGAAGATTATAGTAACAAAGAATACATTTGGAATGGTCATTGGATGCCAAAATGTGTCGGTACGCGCATGCAAGCACCCCGTTGCGCTGGTTAGACCTAGAATTTAGCCCTAGAATATTCTGAATCGCCACCACAGACCCACAGACCGGCGCGAGGCATAGGAGCACGCCGGCTCACGCAAGGAGAGACCCCATGGCAAAGCCGCACGACCACACCGACACGAAGTCCACCGAGGGCAGGGCCCCGAAGGACGAGGGGCTCGAGTATCCCGGCGCGGTGCCCGTGGCGGCAGACGAGCTGGACGTGATAAGCGGCAAGGACCTGGACAGACAGCGTGCGAAGTCTCGCAGGGAAGGGGGCTCCGACGCGGCGGGCGCGGACTCCGAGAACCCCCTCAAGGGCGGTTTTGGCGCCATCAGGCAGGTGCGTGCCGCGGCGAAGCGCCGCGCGGAGGCCCATGACAAGGTGAGGTCGCTCAAGGCGGAGCTCGATGAGAGCCAGAAGGTCCTGGACCACCGCACCAAGATAGAGGCGGACTACGAGAAGATCGTGGCCGCCCAGAACGAGGCGCTTTTGGTGCAGGGGCAGGCGTCCGCACGCGCCCAGGCCGTGATCGACCAGCAGTCCGCCGAGAAGGCCGACCTCGAGGGACGGCTCGCCCAGATGAAGGCCGAGCACGAGGAGCAGCTGAGACCATACCGCGAGCTGATGGAGTCCACGAAGGGACGCGCGGACGACGCCGCGAAGACGCTCGCAGACGCGAAGCGCCAGGCGAAGGCGGCCGACCAGCAGCTGGGAGAGGCAACGAAGCGGCGCGAGCAGAGCATGGCCTCCGCTAACCGCTCCGTCGACAACTCGCAGGAGCGCCTGCGCAAGGCCGAGGGCGAGCTCGACGCGCTGAAGGCGGACTCGAACGCCTCCCCCGCCGTGGTGCAGAAGAAGCAGAGCGACATCGTGGCCGAGCGCGCGCACCTGGACGCGGCGCGCGCGGACCTGGAGCGCGTCACGAGCGAGTGCAAGCAGTTGGTCGACGGCGCGCAGGCGAACCTCGCCGCGCAGAGACGTGCGCTCGAGAGCGCCGAGACGGCGGCCGACGTGGCAAAGCGCGAGGCGGACGAGCACCGCGAGGAGTACGAGCGCCTGTACAACGCCGCTCTCGCGAGCGAGAAGGAGCTGTCCGACGAAATCGCGAAGCGCGACCGCGCCATCGCATCCGCCGGCAAGGAGAAGCAGGATGCGGACGCACGCCAGGCCGAGGCACAGAAGCTGCTGGACGAGGCGACGGAGATACACGCGACGCCCGAGGTGAGCGCGGAGCTTGCGCACACGATCGCCCAGGGTCGCCAGGAGCTCGAGGAGCGCATGAAGTCTGCCCAGAAGCTCGCCCACGAGGAGAAGCACCTGCGCGAGGCAACGAGGAAGCAGCGCTTCCTGTTCATAGGCGCGATCGTGCTGGCGTTGGTCCTCGTGGCACTTGTGGCGACGTTCGTGATGAGGACGCTCTAGGCGGATGCGCGCGACGTGGCACAACGCGACTCCGAAAGCATTGGATACGAAAAAGCGGGCCCCCATCGCAGGTGATGGGGGCCCGCATCCTTAGGCATGGGAAGGCGGGACGGAAGGTCCCGGGGTCGCGACGACGGCTACACCATGAGCATGGCGTCGCCAAAGCTGAAGAAGCGGTACTTCTCGGCGATTGCCGCCTGGTAGGCGGCCATGATCTGCTCGCGCGTGGCGAACGCGGAGACGAGCATCATGAGGGTCGAGCGCGGTACGTGGAAGTTCGTGACCATGGCGTCGACCACGTGGTAGGTGGAGCCAGGCATGAGGTAGAGGTTCGTGGTGGCGTCGCGGCGCTCGACGATGTCTCCCCTGCCAAGCTTCCTCGCGGAGTCAGGCGCATCCTCGAAGCGACGCGCTACGCACGCGGGCTCCCACGCGGGCACATTTGCGTCGAACGCGCTCTCGAGCGAGCGGACGGACGTGGTACCGATGGCGATGACGCGGTGCCCCGCGGCCTTCGTGGCGTGCACGGCGTCCACGACGTCCTGGCTCACGTGATAGCGCTCCGTGTGCATGACGTGCTTCGTGGGGTCGTCCTCCTCCACCAGGCGGAACGTGTCGATACCGACCTCGAGCTCCACGGTCTTCCACTGCACGCCCATGTCCTCGATCCTGCGGATGAGCTCCGGCGTAAAGTGCAGGCCCGCCGTGGGCGCCGCCGCGGAGTGCTCCTCGTGCATGGCGTAGACCGTCTGGTACTTCTCCGGGTCGCCGTCGTACTGCGTGATGTAGGGAGGCAGAGGCACGTGTCCCGCCTTGTGGATGGCCTCGTCCAGCGTGAGGCCCTCCGCCGGCTCGAAGCGCACCAGGCGGCCGCCGCGGCTCTCGTCCACGTAGTCCACGACCTCGCCCGTGAGGACGACGGGCCAGCTCATGGGCGCGTGGATGCCGCCCTCGCGGTACTCGATGACGGCGCCCTGCTTCAGGCGCTTGCCGGGCTTCACCAGGCACTCCCACACGTGGCCCATCACGTCCAGGTCCTCGCGGCGCTTCAGCAGCAGCGTCTCGCTCACGCCGCCCGTGCCGCGCTTGTGCCCCATCAGCCGCGCCGGCATGACGCGCGTCTTGTTCGCGACGATGAGGTCGCCCGGCTCCAGGTAGTCAACGATGTCGTAGAAGTGCCGGTGCTCGACGGACCCGTCGTCGCGGTGCAGAACGAGCAGCCTGCACGAGTCGCGCGGCTCTGCCGGCTCCTGTGCGATGAGCTCCTCGGGAAGGTCGTAGTCAAAGTCGTCTGTGCGCATGCGTATCCCCGCATCCCTCGCGCGCGGCCTTTCCGAGCTCGCGCGCATCGCGTGTTCCAACAGCCGCCCATGATAGCGCGCCATGTCGCAGGCGCGCATGACGCGGGCGAACGTTCAGCACAAAAGCGGAGAAGGACAGGCGCTCGTGGCAGCAGCACGCCCTAGCCGGGCAGGTACTCCGGCCTGGGAGGCAGCTCGCGGCCCTCTCGCCGGGCCGCCTTCGCGGCCTTGCGCCAGTCGCGCGCCTCGTGGCGCTCCAGGGCCGCCTCCGCAGCGGAGAAGCGGCAGCCGCAGTAGTTCTGCCGGTACATGCCAAGCGCCCGGGAGTCGTCCACGGACTCCGGGTAATGCGGGCGGAAGTCGCGCCACACCGGCGTGATGCCGTACGCGGCCGCGAGCGAGACGAGCTCGTCGTGACAGGCGTCGAACAGCTGGTACGGCGACACGGCAAGCGTCGTAGACACAAAGCGGAAGCCCCGCTCGCACGCGACGCGGCAGCTTTCCGCCAGCCTCACGGCATAGCACGCCCTGCACCTGCGTTCGCGGTCAAGGCCCTTGGGGGCGACGCCCTTCTCCCATGCGTCGCGGTCGTCCGCCGCGACGATCACGTCCACGTGCGCGACGTCGCGCGCCCATGCCACGAGCACCGCGAGGCGCCGGTCGTGCTCGCGGATGGGCTGGATGTTGGGGTTAGACCAGCAGATGGTGGGCTCGAAGCCCTCCTGTCGCAGGTATTTGACGGGCTCGAGCGAGCAAGGTCCGCAGCACGCGTGCAGAAGGAGCGGCGTGCGCCCGGCCGCCGCGTCCGATGCCGCCCGAGAGTGTCCGTCCATCCGCATGCTCCCCCACGCTCGCCTGACGCTAGTAAGATGAGAGCATACGCCAACGATGGGAGGCAGCATGGACATCAGGGTTGGGCTCGACAAGAACGGCATGGTTCCGGACCGCTACGCGAAGTACGCGGACGCGGCGCACCTGTACGCTCAGGCGCCGACGACGTCGTTTCCCTTCGAGGTGGAGGACATTCCGCGGCAGGCGCGCTCGCTCGCGCTTGCGTTCACGGACTATGATTCCATCCCCGTGTGCGGCTTCACGTGGATCCACTGGGTCGCGGCGGGAATCGACGCCTCGCTCGCGCGCGACGGGCGGCTCTCCTTCCCGGAGGACGCGTCGAACCTGGGGTCGTTTGGCATGGTGCAGGGCAGAAACTCGTCCGCGAGCAGGCTCGTGGGGAGCTCCGACCCGCTGCTGACCTGCCGCTACAACGGCCCGCAGCCGCCTGATGGGGACCACGTGTACACGCTGAGGGTCTTCGCGCTGGACGTGATGCCCGATCTGCGCGAGGGCTTCTGGGCAAACGAGCTCGTGCATGCGATGCACGGCCACGTGATCGAGTGGGCTGAGGCGAACCTGCCCGCACGGGCGTAGCACGAAGCACGGAGCACGGAGCGCGCACACGGAAAGAGCCGGGCGAGAAGGGCTGGGCTTCTCGCCCGGAGGCGTGGTGCCAGGGCGCGCGGCCGTGACACCTGCTAACGTCTAAATCGCCCGTTACCTGTGGGACTTTGCGGAGCCGTCATGGCCACCCTTGCCGGCGTCGCCCCAGCCCTCCGAGCCGCTCCTGCGGTACGGGTCGACCGGCGGCTGCGGGGTGCCCGCGGGACGCGGGGCGTTTTGGGCGGCCACGACCTGGTCGAACATGCTCGACGTCTGGCCGAAGTCGCTGGGGAGCACCACGGTGGACGGGCCCTTTGCGGCGTACTGGTTCATCATGTCGATCCACTGCGTGAACTCGAACAGGCGGTTGGCCTCGCCCTCGTTCATCTCGGCGCCCTTGATGGTGTCGATGGACTCCTTGATGCCGCGGGCAATGGCGATGCGCTGGTCCGCGATGCCCTTGCCCTCCGCCGCCATGGCCTCCGCCTTTGCCTGCGCCGCGATGACCGTCTTCGCGCGGGCGGCCTCGGCGTCGTTCTTGGCGGACTCGAGGTTGTTCTTGGACGCGATGATGTGGTTCATGGACTCCTGGACCTCGCCGGGGAGCTTGATCCTGGTGATGAGCGTGGTCACGAGCACGTAGCCGTAGTCGCGCATCTTCGCGGCGACGACCTCGTCGATCGCGTGTGCGATGGCGTCCTTCTCGCTGAAGACCTCGTCGAGGGTGCGCGCGGGAATCTGCGAGCGCAGGGCGTCCGCGAGGTAGTCCTGCATCTGGCCGACCGGGTCCTGCAGGGTGTAGAAGCTCTTGTACACGCCGGACTCCTGACGGGCGTCCATGTCGTGCGAGTCGACGTGGTACTGGATGGAGACGTCGAGCTCGATCGTGACGTTGTCGCTGGTCTTGGCGTCAAACGTCATGTGCTCGTCCTCGGTCATGAGGCTGACGTCGTGCGTGACGTCGATGAACGGCACCTTGACGTGAAAGCCGGGACCCGCGAATCCGTGGAAGCGCCCCAGGCGCTCGATGATGGCCACGTGCTGCTGCCGCACGACGTACCCCGTGGAGAGCACGATGGCCACGATGACAACCACCAGAATGACGGTGCCAATGAAACCCATGTCGGTTCCTTTCACTCGTGCCGGCGACCACCGCCGACAGGTAAGTGAGGAATACCCCAAACGCGGATTTTATATACAGCTTCGAGGGCACGCTGCGAGCGCGCCGCGCGGCTTTTCTCGCCCGCGCGGAATGCAGCTGCTAGTAAAGGCCGTCGAGCGCGACCTGACGCACCTCGACCTTGCCCCGGGCGTCGTGGGCGAGGTAGTTGACGTGCGTGAACCCACAGTCGATGGCCGTGTGGACCGCAACGTCGAAGCCGCCGTCGAGGAGCTCCTTCTGGTGTGCGTCCGCGGTGATGAAGATCTGGCCGCCGAAGTCGTGGAGCGCGCGCAGGAGCTCGCGGCGCGGGTAGAGCTCCGCCTTGCGGCCGCGGTTGACGGCGCCGCAGTTGATCTCGAACGGGACGCCCTCCCCCACCAGGTACTCCATGGCCTCGAGCGCCGGCGCCGTGTAGCGCGGGTCGGCCTCGTCCAGGAAGTGCGCCTCGTCGTTGAAGCGCGTCACCAGGTCGAAGTGGCCGACCCACGTGCACCGGAGGCGGTCGTACACCCTGGCCTCGAGGTCATAGTACGCGCGGGCGAGGGCGTAATAGTCATCCGCAAAGAACTCGTGGCACAGACGGCGCATGTCCTGCACGCTGCTGTCGACGGAGAGGGGGGCCTCGGATTCGACGTCCAGGAAGTGCGTTGAGCCGATGACGTACTCCGCGCCGGGACAGCACGCGGGGTCGTAGACGTTATCGAGCTCGACGCCAAGGAGGATGTCGATGCGGTCCGCATACGCGGACTGGAGGCGCCGGACTTCCGCCACGTAGGCGGGCCAGTCCATGTGGATGTCGGGATCCATGTGCCCGGAGAAGCCCAGGTGCCCGAAGCCCCTGGCGATGGCCTCGAGCACGACGTCCTCCGGCGTGTCCGACCCGTCGCACATCACGGTGTGGGTGTGGTAGTTGCACCTGAGCATGGAGCCTCCCTGAGGGTCGCTTTGCGAGCGCCCGCGTTGCGACATGGCGCCACGTGGGCCTGCGGCCATGCTAGCAAAGTTTGCCCATGGGAGAAGGGCGGCGGCCTTGCGCGTTACGTGGTGCGAACACTGGCAGGTGGGGGGGATGGCAGCCACTCCCTGGAGAGCCGCTACTCCTCCGAGAGCAGGTCGATCCCCGCGGGAGAGTCCCGCACGAACGACGCCGCCGGCGTGATGCCGATGATGCGTACCATGTCGAGGTCGCCAGTGCACCCAGCCAGGTGGAACGCGCCTCCCAGAAGCGCGAACAGCGGCGCGTGCCACACGCATCCCGCCAGCACGAACAGCGCCGTCACCACGACGGAAGGCGCCAGCAGCACCGCCATGAAGCGCCCGCGGGAAAGCACCGCGCCGTTTGCCGAGGTATAGAGCATGAAGTCCCTGAAGCCAAAGCTCACGCGCACGTCGCCCGAGCCCAAAAGCACAAAGGCCGCGGCATGCACCAGCTCGTGCACGGGGAGCGCGACGACGGACGCCGCCACAAGGCCCAGCACCCAGCCCAGGCCCACGGGTTCCAGAACGTTCCGGCCTAGCGCAAGCGACGCGAGCCACAGCACGAAGGCGGCGGTGGCGCCAACCGCCAGGATTATCCACGACGCGCGGACCATGGAGCGTTGCAGGTCCGCGTCTTCGAGTACGTTTACCGTGCCGATCACGCGCATGGGCGGCCACCCCCTCTATTTGGCAGGGCCAGCCTCGTGCGACGGCGGCTCTTCTCGCGGTGGTCGCCCTTCTCCCCTTGCGCGGCCGCGGACCTAGAGCTTGCCCACAGATTGAGCGCAAGCGCCGCCACGCAGAAGCAGAGCGCGTATGGCAGCAGATACAGGGAATCGCCCAGGGCGTCGTACCACCACTCGATCGGCGTGCCATACGCAGGGCCGCTCACGAAGCCGTAGTTCGAGCCCACAAGCGCGTTGAACCACCTGAAGAAGAGCACGTAGGCTGCCACGAACGCCAGGCTCACCCGCACGTCCCGAAGGCGAAAGCGGCCGCGGCCCTCGCGCACGGCGCACCACGAGACGGCAAATATCAGCGCGTGCTCCATGAACCCGCAGGCCACGGGCCACGTGTAGGGAGGGCACGCCAGCCAGCCGGGAAAGAGCATCGCCGCCATGCCGCCCATGAGCCCCAGCGTCAGCAGCAGCTCGCGGCAGGCGTGGCCTGGCCTTACGGAGTACGCCAGGCACAGGTACTCGGCAAAGTTGCAGAAGTGCAGCGGCCACCATGCCTTCGTGAAGGTGTGCGAGAAGATCATGAGCGCGTCCTCGCTGGCCAGAAGGGACAGCATCACCACCGATGCCACAAGGAGCACGAGCCTCGGCCGGCGTGCACGCGCGTGCGCGCGCTCCACCAGGGCGACGACCCCGGCACACGCGACGAGCCACACAAGGTGCGCCGGCCCAAACAGCGAAAAGCCGCCGGAGCGCAGCAGAAGCGGCTGCGCCGTGAACACGCCGTACGCCATGGCTGGCCTCCTTCCCGGCGGGCGTCCCACCCAAAGGCAGCCGCCCTTCTCGCCCATGCGCCGCGTGCGCGCAACGCACGCGCACCCCGGTCACTAGCATACCCACCTGCGCCGCCGCGAGACCTGCGCCGCCGCGAGCCTTGTGCGATAATCGAGCAGTTACGAGTGCCGCCGCACGCGGGCGGCAACAACGCGATAGGACAGAGGTTCAACCCCATGGCAACAGAGCTCGACAGCGCGACCGAGGCCGCGCGCCCAACCTTCCCCAAGCGTGCCATCATCACGGGCGGCATGCCATACGGAAACAAGAACCTGCACTTTGGCCACATCGGCGGCGTCTTCGTCCCCGCCGACTTCTTCGCGCGCTTCCTGCGCGACCGCATCGGCGCCCAGAACGTCGTCTTCGTCAGCGGCACGGACTGCTTTGGCTCCCCCATCATGGAAGGCTACCGCAAGAAGGTCGAGGGCGAGGGCTACACGGGCACGATCGAGGACTACGTGCGCCACAACCACGACCTGCAGAAGGAGGCGCTCGACGCCTACCAGATCTCGCTCGACATCTTTGCGGGATCCGGCCTCGAGCCGGCGAAGCCCTTCCACGCGGCGCTTTCCGACAAGCTGATTCGCCGCCTGCACGAGAAGGGCGTCCTCGTCAAGCGCACCACGCGCCAGTTCTTTGACGTGAAGGCCCAGACCTTCCTGAACGGCCGCCAGGTGCAGGGCCATTGCCCCGTGCGCGGCTGCAAGAGCGAGAAGGCCTATGCGGACGAGTGCGACCTCGGGCACCAGTTTGACCCCGAGGAGCTCATCAACCCCGTGAGCCAGCTCACCGGCACCACGCCCGAGCTGCGCCCCGTCGACAACTGGTACTTCGACCTGCCGCGCTTCCACCAGGTCCTCGACGACCTCATGGACGAGTGGGACGCGGATCCGCAGGTGCGCGCCATCGTCACGAAGACGGTGCGCGAGTCGCTCGCAGAGCCCGTCATCTACATCCAGGGCAAGTTCCGCGACCAGTTCGATGCCGTGGAGTCCAAGCTTCCCCAGCACACGGTCCGCGAGGCCGAGAAGGGCCAGACGTCGTTCTCCGTGGGCTTTGCCAACTGGGAGGACCGCGACAGCGCGCGCGAGGTGCTCGAGTCGTCCGGCGTCCGCTTCCGCACGGGCAAGACGCTCCTGCCGTTCCGCATCACCGGCAACATCGAGTGGGGCGTCGCCGCGCCCGACCTCGAGGGCACGCACGACCTGACGGTGTGGTGCTGGCCGGAGAGCCTGTGGGCGCCCATCAGCTTTACGCAGACCGTGCTCGACGCGGACGCGAAGGCCGGTACGGGCCGCTACTCCACGGACGACTGGCGCGACTGGTGGTGCTCGAAGGACGCCAAGGTGTACCAGTTCATCGGGCAGGACAACATCTACTTCTACTGCGTGGTCCAGCCCGCGATGTGGGAGGCGCTCGACTGGGGCCTGACGCAGGACATCCCCGTCGCCAACTACCACATCCTGTTCATGAACAAGAAGGCGTCCAGCTCGGGCGCCATCAAGCCGCCCATGGCCGCGGAGCTCCTGGACTACTACACCCCCGAGCAGCTGCGCGCCCACTGGCTGAGCCTAGGCCTCGACCAGAAGGCCGTGTCCTTCTCGCCGAAGCCGTTCGACACGTCCGTCAGCCACAAGGACAAGAAGACCGGCGAGGAGGTCCTTGTGAAGGACGACCCGCGCGTCGTGGACCCCGCGCTCAAGGAGAGCGCCTTCCTCACGAACATCTTCAACCGCCTTGCGCGCAGCTGCTTCTATGGCGCGGCAAACGTGTGCGACGCGCACCTGCCTTCCGTCGCACCGCACGCCGAGGTGGTCGAGGGCTGCGTGAAGGCGACCCTCGAGTTCGAGAAGTGCGCGCACGCCTTCGACGCGCATGGCGCGCTCGCCGTGGCAGAGGACTTCTGCCGCGCCGCCAACAAGCGCTGGGGCGACGCCTCCAAGGCCGCGAACGGCGACGACGCCGCGTACGAGCAGGCACTGGCCGACGCCTTCGCGGAGCTGCGCTGCGTGACGCTGCTGATGCATCCGGCCGTGCCCGCGGGCTGTGAGCAGATCTGCGACCACATGGGCTTTGCGCACGAGCTGTTCTTCAGCTGGGAGAACGCGTTTGCGACGCCCGGCCAGCTTGCGCAGAAGCTTGGCGAGGAGCCCGGCGAGCACGCCATCGTCGCGCTGCCGCCGCGCTTCGACTTCTTCCAGAAGCACCCCTCGCAGGTGAAGAAGGGCAAGTAGCCCCAGGGTCACGCCACCACCTCCAGGCGCACAAGGGCGCCCGCCGGACATCAATCCGACGGGCGCCTTCCTTTTGGGGAGAAGCGCCGGAGTCGCCGGGCGCCCCTCCCCCGTTAGCCGCGGGCCACGGCTTGCCGCAGCCCGCCGAGCTTGTCGTTAGTCCCTCGTGCGACGCGTCGCAAGTCCCGCGCCGATGATGGCAAGGGCGGCCGCAAAGAGCGCCGTCTCCGTCGCGGCGTCATTCGCGTCGCCAGTGCGAGGCAGTGCGTCCGAGGCAGCCGCGCGTGCCACTGCCTGGCGAGCAGCCATGCCACCCGCCTGGATCTGAGTCGCCACGTTGTACGTCGCGGGCAGCGCGTGGCCGGGCGTCGCGACATCGCCGGCGGGCACCGACTCCTCCCGCGCGTTCGTGGTGAACGCCTTCACCATGGCGTTGCCAAACTCGAAGATCTGGCCTCCGTCGTAGTTGTCAGCAAGCTCCTGCGGCGTCATCCACCTATATCCGTCCTCCGTCAGGATCCTCACGTACGTCGTGCCTGCGTCCGCGTTCGCATGCGAGAAGAGATAGCCCATGTTGTCGTCGGTCTGGGCGTCCTTCGCCATGCCCGTCTCCAGCGCGATGTACGAGACGCGACCACCGGCATCGTCGTTCGCGTCGGCAGACGTGATGTTTTCCACAACGGCAAACTTCTGACCCTTCGAAAGGCGAATGACCTTGGGAAGCCTCACGGTATGGAAGCCAGAGACCAGCTGGTCGCTCGTGAAGTCCGCGACGCACCTGCCGCTCGTGGGGTCGTTGTCCCTCAGGTCGTCATCGGTCACCAGGAACACGCGAACGTGGACGGTGGAGTCCGCGACGAACGTGTGGACGGAGACTGCGGCCAGGTCCTCGTTGCCCTTCGCGGTAAAGACGTTTGCGACCTCGGTCCCGGTGTCCTTCGTGCGAAGCACAAACGGTATCTGCGACTCGTTGATGAGGTAGTCGTAGCTGTAGTTGTTGTCATAGTCAAAGCCGTCGGACGCGAGGTCAACCTCGAAGTACGACGGAGTGACGATGGAGTGGTCGTAGTAGCTGAGCCAGAAGTATCCGGTATGGTTGCCCTCTGCATCCGTGATGCCCCAGTTCGCTGCCTTGCCGGCCTTCGAGGGATCGGCGTCCGGGAAGTTCTTCTTCAACCAGTCGTAGGAGCCCCAGCTGTTCTTCACGAGCCAGGCGCCGTCCTTCAGGTTCGACACGTCGTTCTTCTCGGCCTTGAACTTGTTGTGGTCGAAGCTGTCATCCCAACCAACGATGCAGACCGCATGCGTGTCCGTGATGTCGTCCACCGCGTCGCAGTACTGCGCCCAGTACGTGGAGTTGAAGTAGCCGGACTCCGACGGCTTGCCAGGAAGCGCGGTGTCGGCCTGGTAGCCGATGGAGACGGCGCCGTACTTGACGAGCGCCTCCTTGATGAGCTTGATGGCGTTTTGGTTCAGGCCCTGGTAGACCATGTGCTCCTGCTTGTCCAGCTGGAGAATGGCGGGGTCGGGCAGATAGTTGACTCCCTGGACGTGGGCGATCGCCGTCTTGGTGCCCTCGGTCAGACCCCAGACGAACTTGCCGAGCTTCCTGAAGTTCTCGTACGTCTTCGGCACGCCGAGCGGCCAGTAGGGGTCGTCCGCCTCGTTGGCCACGGCCTGCCACGCGGTATACATCGTCTCGGCCATGGCACCCCAGCCGCCACAGCTCAGGCGGTCAGAATCGGTGTCCCCGGGAAGCGTGTCCTTGACGTAGTCGCCGTCCGGCTGGAGGGAATAGCACAGCCATGCAAGCTCAAGCTCCGAGAGGTCAACCCCGTCCTCTATGTTGGTGAGATTTGGCGTCTGATGGAGCGCCGGGTCGTATGCCATGCCCTTCTCGCCCGCCATCGCCTTGAGGATCGCGCTCTCGAGCGCGGACGTAGCGCCGAACGCCCAGCAGCTGCCAAAGGGAGACTGGTTCTTGACCGAGGTCGCCTGACCGATGTTGTTGAGGTAGTACGACTTGATCTTGTCGACGTCGATGCCGATGTTGAGGTCGTCGGGACCCTTGTCGTGGCCGTTCGCGACGAGCTGCGTGCCGCCCGTCACCTGGAGACCGCCGTTGTAGCCGCTCGAGAAGTCACCGTTAAAGTCGAACACGCGGTACGTCTTGATCCAGTCCTTGTAGGCCGCCCAATCCGTATCGTCAGTCTTGCCGTCACCGTTGAAGTCCAGGATGATCGTGGTGCCGGACTTGTCGAAGCGAATCGCCTTCTAGAGGGCCTTCATCGCCGCGTCGTGCAGCGCGGCGCTCTTGGCATCCGTTGCGCCGGCCTGCTCGACCTCGGCGTCCGTCTGCTTTGCGTCGGTCGCAGTTGCATCGCCCTTTGCGCTCGCGGCTTCATCATGTGCTGCGTGCACGGACTCAGTCTGCGGTACGGCCGCATCCACCTGTTCGGATCCGGCATCCACAGACGGTGCCACCTCCTGAGACGCAGGCGTCTCCCCTGTCGAAGGCGCATCTGCCTGCGGCGCGGCAGGCTCTGCGGGCGCACTGGCTTCGGCACTGGAGTCGGCAACCGCCTTTGAGGGGTCCTCTGCCTGGCTGGCGGCCTGGACGGTCACGTCCTCCTGCCCCGTCGCCTGGAGCGATGTGTCTGGTGCGGCAACCTGCTCCGCAGCCACATCCTGCGAAGCGTCCGTGGGAACGGCCTCTGTTGCATACGCCTGCACCGGGGAGACAAGTGCTGCCGCAACGGCAATGCCGGCAAGGGCGCAGAGCGTCCTGCACTTCGAGAAGCGACGCACCGCGGCGCGCGCATCCAACACCAAAAGACCGAGCTTCCTCTCCCTTGACTCAGGCATCATGCAGCCCCTCTCCCATGCCTATGCAAGGCATGATTAGATTGATACGCCAACGATTCACAGCTTAGTATTTCAGATTTATTACAGATAACTATCTCTAGCATCAGTTGTTAAATGGTAGGTTGCTGTCGCTAAACGGATAAAATTTATAATCAAGCTAATAAGCTGTTATTAAAGCAGCAATTAGCATCACTTATGGAGCTATCTCGCGTTGTGATGACCAACTTTCTTGAATCTCTATAGCCCTCATCTTGTATTGCAATGCATGCTATCTCTTATGGATAAATATTCACGTAAATACACGGTCATTAAATAGACGAGAAGTGCCGGAGTCGCCGGGCGCCCCTCTCCCGCTGACTGCGGGCCGCAACTTGCCGCAGCCCGCGTTGCCGAAGCCCCTGCCGGCCGTCATGACGCGCGGTGCCGCATGGGCTACCATCGTGTAAACCTACGAAGGAGGCCACCATGCCCGAGCGTCCGCAACTCCACTTCCCCAGTCCCTACCTCCTGCCGACGGCACATCTTGCCGCGGCGCGCCTTATGCCCATGGCCGACGGTGCCCAGATCGCCGCGTTCGCGTACGTGCCGGACGCGTTCGCACGCGCGGCTGACGCGGACCTCGCCGATGCCGCTGCCCAGATGCCGGACCCGGTGCTCATGCTCCACGGCAACGGAGAGGAGCACGGCATCTTTGGCCAGGTGATCGACGCCGTCTGCGCGTCGGGTCGGCCGGTCGTAGCCGTCGACTCGCGCGCGCAGGGCAAGTCCACGCGCGGCACGGCGGAGCTCACCTACGAGCTCATGGCCGACGACGCCCTGGCTGCGCTTGCGGCCCTCGGCTTTGGCAAGGCGCACCTGCTCGGCTTCTCGGATGGCGCGATCGAGGCGCTCATCATCGCGCGCGACCACCCGGAGCTCGCGCTCTCGCTCCTCTCCATCGGCGCCAACCTCTCGCCCGACGGCGTGGACGACTCGTTCCAGATGGAGCGAGCCGCGCAGAACCTCCTTGCATGGGCCGACTTCTGGGAGAAGGGCGACGGCTCCCGCCGCGACGTGGACCCCGGCCTCGTAAGGCCCACGCCCCAGGAGGCGCGCACCACGGCGGAGCTGCTGCACATGATGGTGGTCTATCCCCAGATCGACCCGGCAAGCCTCTCGCAGATAGCGTGCCCCACGACGGTCATGGCAGGCGAGTTCGACGAGATCAAGCGCGAGGAGACGGACCTCATCCACGTGTCCATACCCGGCTCCAGGCTGGTGATCGTGCCGGGAGCGGGACACGTCCTTCCCAAGGAGGCCCCCGAGGACGTCGCACGCGAGGCCCTCGCGACCATCGCGATGGCGTAACCGATTGTCCTCAATATCACGGTACCGTGATATACTTGTAGTACACTCTTGAAGAAGGAGGGCCATGCCCACACTTGCCAGATTCTACGGAATAATAATTCGAATGTACTTCCTCGGATCCGAGCACAACCCTCCCCATATTCATGCGATATATGGAGAGGACACCGCCGCTTTCGACATTAGGACAGGAGAGATCCTAGACGGTGGGATGCCTAGGCGTGCCGTCGAAATGGTCCGCGAGTGGCTTTCAAAGAACGAAGCAGATTTGATTGAAATGTGGGAAACACAGGAGTTCAAGAAGCTGGACCCGCTCGATTGAGAAGAGGTCAAGGTGCTATTCCATAAGGTAAAAGATGTTGCGACAGCCTCGGGCTTGCGGCTTGTTGTACTGTTTCAAAACGGAACGTCAAAAGTCTACGACGTCAGTCCGCTGCTCAAAAGGTTTCCGGCTTTCCGGGAGCTCGAAGACGAGAACCTGTTTTCGTCCGTCCAGGTTGATCAAGGAGGATACGGCGTCATCTGGAATGATGACGTCGACCTTTCCTGCGACGAACTGTGGGAAAACGGGATTGAGATTGCCACACCGTTTGACGGGCTGATGTCTTTTTCAGATGCAAGCGAGCTGTGGGGCTTGAGCGAGTCCGCGCTGCGCAAGGCCGTTTCATACGGGAAGATAGTCGCCGGCGTAGATGCAAGAAAGTACGGGAAGCAGTGGATCGTCACGCGAAAGGCAATGGAGCGAGAGTACGGTGCACCTTTAACAAAATAGCGCGGCCGGAAGCCCGACCGCGCCTGCAAATGCGTCTCTAGGAGGACAGCTCGCCCTTCTCCCTGCGGTGCCTGCGCTGCACGCGCACCCTGTGGGCCTTGCGCTTGCGGCGAGCAAACACCCACGTGCGCTGGAAGTAGTAGTTCACGAAGAACAGCAGCATGTCGCACACGATCTTCGAGGCGCTCTCGTTGAACCCCAGAATCACGTGGCCAATGTAGACGCCCACGCTGGAGAGAAACAGCACAAAGGCCGCGAGCGCGATGAACCGGGGCAGGCTCTCGCGCATTGGGCGCACCTCTACCTGGCCAAGGCGGACCTCGTCGTCCGGACCCTCCACGATGTCGTCGAAGTCGATGCCGGCCTCGTCGTCCTCGTCCAGCTCCACGTCCTCGACCTCATCGGCACCGGCGAGCTGCGCCGCATGCGCCTCCTCGATCTTTGCGTGGTCGGCCTTGTCATCGTTGAAGACGCGCTTCATGTTGATGGCGTAGTTCAGCGCCACGGAGCACACGCGCGCAACGAGCGTCGCCGTGAAGATGCGCAGGAAGTCAGACGAGACAAACACCCCGCGCAGCCAGCCAAACAGCAGGAACGCCAGTATCTGGTCGAGCGCGGTGCTGATGAGGGACGACCCCACAAAGCGCGTGAAGCGCTCGCCGAGCATGCCGCGAAGCCTCTGTGCCAGGCTCTTCTCGCCCGCGGCGCCCTGGCCGTTGATGTCCTGGTCTTGGCTCATGGGCGCACCGCCCAGAAGTCGCTGCCGCCGGCGGCAAACTCCACCGCGTGTCCGCGGGCGGAGAAGAACTCCCCTACCGCCCGGCGGCTGGCCTCGTCCGCGGGCGTGCCGTCGTCCGCGCGGAGCGAGAAGGACTGGCCACCGCACGCGTCGTGCATGTGGACGCGAAGCGCGCTGCCCCGCCGCTCCAGCATCTGGTTGACGGCGATGACGTCGCCTATGGGGATGATGTTCCTGTGCAAGATGCTCCCATCCGGTCGTTTACGACAGGATAGCATCTGCCGCGGGGCGTGCCTGTCGCCCACAAGCGCAACCCAACACTTGTTCACGCTATCTGCGCAGCCTATCCGCACGGCCTGGCGATAGGGGCGCCGCCTACCTGCCGTCCGCGGGGAACGTGACCGTGATCGTGGTGCCGCGGCCAAGCTCGCTTGAAAGGTCGATCGTGGCACCGTGCAAAGCGGCGGCGTGCTTCACGATGGCAAGGCCAAGGCCCGTGCCGCCGCTTGCGCGCGAGCGGCTCTTGTCCACGCGATAGAAGCGCTCGAACACCTTTGGCTGATCCTCCGGCGCAATGCCAACGCCGGTGTCCGTCACCCTGAGGGTGGGATGGCCGTTGACGGGCAGCACGAACACGTGCACGGAACCGCCCGTTCGGTTGTAGCGGATGGCGTTGTCGCACAGGTTCTTGACGAGCTCGTCCAGAAGGCGGGGGTAGCCGCTGACGCGGACGTTCGCGCCCTGGATGTGCAGCGTGACGTTTGCCTTGCGCGCCCTGTCCTGAAGCCGGTCCACCACGTCTTGCGCGACGGACAGCAGGTCCACGTCCTGCGGCTCGCCAAAGAGCGCCTGGTCGCCCACGCGCTCGGACTCGTCCATCTTCGAGAGCATGAGGATGTCGGACACGAGGCTCGAGAGCCTCTGGGCGTCGCCGTAGATGCGGCTTGCGAAGTCGCGCACGTCCTCCGGGCGCACGAAGCCGTCGCGCAGGAGCTCCGAGGCGCCGGATATCGACGCGATGGGCGTCTTCAGCTCGTGGGTGACGTTCGCCGTGAACTCCTGGCGCATGACGTCGGCATCCACGATCCTGTCCATGCGGGCCTTCAGCTCGACCTGTTGCTCGTTCAGGCGCCTGACCAGCGGATCGAGCTCCTCGTACGGAGAGACCGCGTTTCCCGATGCCGTGTCGATGGCTAGTATGGGCTGCACGAAGCGCCACGCGAGCGAGCGCGACACGATCCACGACACGCCCACGACCACGGCGACCGTTCCTATCACGAACCACAGGTCGTTCGCGATGACGCGCATGATGCCGTCGCGGTCCTCCGAGAGCCGGAGCACGTTTCCGGAGTCCAGGCGCTGCGCCTGGTAGATGCTCACATACCCCACGGTCTCGCTGTCGCGCTCCGAGCTGCCCCTGCCGCCCTTGAGCGCCGCGGCGACCTCCGGGCGCGAGCGGTGGTTCGGAAGCGACGACGCGGAGACGAGCGAGTCGTACAGCACCGTGCCGTCCTTCGCGACGAGCGTCGCGCGCACGTCGCCCAGATCCAGGCCGCGCAGCACGGAGGACTCGCTGCGGCCGTAGCTCGCCGTCTCGTTCAGGGTCGAGCTCACGGCCTCGCACTCGCGCCCAAGGCCCCCCGAGGCGTCCTCCACGACGGAGCGCTGGTAGATGTAGGCGGACGCAAGCGAGACGAGCAGGCACGCCGCCACGCACACCCCCGCGAGCGCGAGGAAGATGCGACGCGAGAGCGAGGCTCCGCCATGCGACTCCCCGCCCTTGCGCGCAGCCCCTGCCAACTTGAACCCCACCATGGTTACCGCCCATCCAAACGCGGCCCCCGCACGTGCGAGGGCCGCGGCCTTTGCCTGCTATCCGCGCGCGCGATACCCCACGCCGCGTACCGTCTCTATGAGGTCCGCATGGTCGCCGAGCTTCGCACGCAGCTGCTGCACGTGCACGTCGACCGTGCGCGAGCCACCGTCGAAGTCCCAGCCCCACACCCGCTGGAGCAGCTCCTCGCGGCTGAAGACCTCGCCGGGGTAGCGCATCAGGAACTCCAGGAGGTCGAACTCCCGCTGGGTGAGCGTCATCTCGGCGCCCTCGAGCGTCACCTCGCGACGCTTCGGCCACAGCGTGAGCGGACCGAGCGAGAGGACCTCGTTCTTCTCGCCCGTGGCGCTTCTTCCCGCGCGGCGGAGAAGGGCACGCACGCGGCTGACCATCTCCATCATGCCGAAGGGCTTTGCCAGGTAGTCGTCCGCGCCGTTGTCGAGCGCACGCACGGTGTCGAGCTCCGTGTCCTTGGCCGTGAGCATCATGACCGGCACGTTCTCGAGGCCGGGCGTGCGGCGGATGCGCCTGAGGATCTGCAGGCCGTCCGTGTCCGGGAGCATGATGTCAAGCAGCACCGCCTCCGGCACGCGCTTCGCGCACGCGACGCGGAACTCCGCGTCGTCCGAGAAGCCCTCCGCCTCGATGCCCGCCTGCTTCAGGGCGTAGATCGTAAGCTCGCGGATGTTGGTGTCGTCTTCGACGTAGTAGACCACGTTCTGTCATTCCACCATCGTGCGTCCGCGGTACGAGCCCGTAGCGCGGAAGATGGACCAGTCCGAAACGCTCTGCGCGTGGTCGCCCATGCGCTCGTAGTACTTCGCGACGGAAAGAATCTCCGGCGCGACGCTCGCAGGCTCCTCCCCCGCCTTCAGGAGGGCGACGACGCGCGTGCGAACCTGCTCGTACAGCTTGTCCATCGTGTCGTCCTCCACGAAGACGTTTTCCGCAACGGAGACGTCGCCGCTGCCGAACGACTCCACGGCCTGCAGGACCATTTTAGCCGCGTTGTCGGCCATGGCCACCAGTAAGTCGGCGACCTCCTTCGGCGTGCCGAGGTCGACCTCCACGGAGAGGAGCGCCGTCTCGTAGGCCATCTCGTCGATGCGGGCGAGGTCCGATATCGCCCTGAACGACGCGGTGACCAGGCGAAGGTCGCTTGCCATGGGCTGCTGCAGGAGCATGAGGCTCATGCAGGTGTCCTCGACGTTGCGGTGCAGGCGCTCGAAGGCGTCATGACCGTCCGCGACCTCTTGCGCCGCGGCCTTGTTGCCCTGGCCGATGGCGAGGGCGGTGTTGCGGATGTCCTCGACGACGGCCTGACCGATGACGGAGACGTGGCCGTCGAGCTGGTCTATCTGCTTGATGTAGGCGCTTCTGGTGGTAACCATTATCCAAACCTTCCCGTGAGGTAGTCCTCGGTCCTCTTGTCCTTTGGCGTGGCGAACAGCTCCGGCGTCGGCGCGGCCTCGACGAGCTCGCCCAGGTAGAAGAACGCGCACTTGCTCGAGATTCGCGTGGCCTGCTCCATGTTGTGCGTGACGATGATGACGGTGTGGTCGCGCGCGACCTTGACCGCGAGCTCCTCCACGAGTCCCGTGGAGATGGGGTCGAGCGCGGAGGTGGGCTCGTCCATGAGCAGCACCTCCGGGTTCACGGCAAGGGCGCGCGCGATGCACAGGCGCTGCGCCTGGCCGCCGGAGAGCGACAGGCCCGAGTGGTCGAGCTTGTCCTTCACCTCGTCCCAGAGGCCGACGCCCGTGAGGGTGGTCTCGACGATCTCGTCGAGCTCCGCCTTGCTGTGGTGCCCGTAGTGCCTGGGACCGTACGTCACGTTGTCGTAGATGGAGAGCGGAAACGGGTTGGGCTTCTGGAACACCATGCCCACGCGACGCCTCAGCTCGTACACGTCGTACTTCTCGTATACGTCGGTCTTGCCCAGGAGCACCTTGCCCTCCACGCGGCAGCCGTCGATGCGGTCGTTCATGCGGTTGAGGCAGCGCAGGAGTGTCGACTTGCCGCAGCCGGACGGGCCGATGAACGCGGTGACCTTGCCGGCGGGCATGTCGAGCGTGATGTCCTTCAGGGCCTGGTGGTCGCCGTAGTAGAGGTTGAGGTTCTGGACCGACATGCTCTCTGCCATTAGCCAAACCTCCCGTTGAGATAGTCGTTGAGGCGCTGGTCCTTTGGGGCGCCGAAGATCTGCGGCGTGTCGCCGCATTCGACCATGGTGCCCATGAGGAAGAACGCGGTGCGGTTGGAGACGCGGCTCGCCTGCTGCATGTTGTGCGTGACGATGATGACGCAGATGCCGCGGCTCGCCATGTCCGTGATGGTCTCCTCGATCGCGAACGTCGCGATGGGGTCGAGCGCGGAGCAGGGCTCGTCCATGAGGACGACGTCCGGCTCGAGCGCGAGCGTGCGCGCGATGCACAGGCGCTGCTGCTGACCGCCGGAGAGCGCGTAGGCGGAGTCGCGGAGCTTGTCCTTCACCTCGTCCCAGAGTGCGGCGGAGCGCAGGCTCTTCTCGACGCGCTCGTCGAGGTCTGCGCGCTTCGTCATGCCGTGGCTCTTGAGGGCGAACGCGATGTTCTCGTAGATGGACTTGCGGAACGGGTTTGGCTGCTGGAACACCATGCCGACGCGCTTGCGCAGCCACAGGGTGTCGATGCCGCGGGCGTTGACGTTGATGTCGTGGTACACGACCTTGCCGCCGATGACGCAGCCGGGGATCTCCCGGTTCATGAGGTTGATGCTGCGCAGGAACGTGGACTTGCCGCAGCCGGACGGCCCGATGAGGGCCGTGACGGTTCCGCTCTCGAACGAGAGGCTCGTCTCGTTCAGGGCGCGCTTGCCCGAGTAGTCGACCGTGACGTCGTGCGTGTGGAGCACGGGGTCGATGGGCTTTGCCTGGGTGGTCGTTGCGTCGGTCATTCTGCCGTCAGCCTCCTTTCGAGCGCGCGGCCCGCGATGCGGGCGATGATGTTGAACGCGAGGATGCAGACCATGAGGACCGCGGCAGTGCCGGCAGAGACGGCAGTGAGGTCCGGGACGACGCCCTCGGAGTTGATCTTCCAGATGTGGACGGCGAGGGTCTCTGCCGGACGGAAGACGTTCAGCGGGTTGGCAAGGCTCGTGATGGGGGCCGCCCAGCTGAGGGCCGGGGCGGACTGGCCGGCCGTGTAGATGAGGGCCGCCGCCTCGCCGAACACGCGACCGGCAGAGAGGATGACACCCGTCACGATGGCGGGCATGGCCGCCGGCACCAGCACGTGGACCGTGGCCTCCCAGCGCGTGAGGCCGAGCGCGAGCGCGGCGTCGCGCTGGTCGCGCGGGACGGCCTCGAGCGCCTGCTGGATGACGCGGACGAGGATAGGGATGTTGAACATCGTGAGCGCGAGGGCGCCGGAGAGGATGGAGAAGCCCCAGTGGAACGTGAGCACGAACGTCAGCATGCCGAACAGGCCGACGACGATGGACGGCAGGCTCGACAGGGTCTCGATCGCGGTCTTGGCGACGTTGGTGACGGGGCCCTGCGGCGCGTACTGGGTGAGGAAGATCGCCGCGCCGAGCGAGATGGGAATCGAGATGAGCAGCGTGAGGATGAGCAGGTAGAACGAGTTGAAGAGCTCGGGGCCGATGCCGCCGCCGGCCTTGAACTGCTCCGGCTTCTTCGTGAGGAAGCCGGGGTCGACGAGCTTGCCCGCACCGGACACGAGGATGTAGCCGATGATGGTGGCGAGTCCCGCGATGATGAGGGCGACTATGGCCGTGAGGATGACGGTCGCGGCCTTGTCCTGGACGCGGGCGCGCCTGACGGTGGCGGTGTAGTCGGCAGAGGGGGCCTTGGCCTGGCCCTCGGCCGCTGCGACGGGGGCGTTCTTCTCGCCCGTGGCGTCTTTGCTAGTCATGCTTTGCGCCCCCCTTCCTTCCGATGAGGTGGACGATGAGGATGAAGACGAGGGACATCGCCAGGAGCACCATGGCGAGCGCCCAGAGCACGTCGTTTGCGACGGTGCCCATGGCCTCGTTGCCCATGCCCATGGTAAGGACGGACGTGAGCGTGGAGGCGGGCGTGAACAGGCCGGCCGGCATCTGCGGTGCGTTGCCGATGATCATCTGGACGGCGAGCGCCTCGCCGAACGCGCGGCTCATGCCCATGATGACCGCGGTCATAATGTCGGGAAGCGCCGACGGCAGCACGACGCCCACGACGGTCTGCCACCGCGTGCAGCCCAGGCCGTACGAGCCGTCGCGATACGCATTGGGAACGGCGGCGAGGGCATCGGTCGAGAGCGACGTAATCGTCGGTAGGATCATGACGGCGAGCACGATCGAGGCGGAGAGGATGCCGTAGCCCGTGCCGCCGACGAGGCCGCGCATCCACGGGACGACGACGCCGAGGCCGACGAGGCCGAACACGACGGACGGGATGCCGACGAGAACCTCCGTCAGCGGCCTGAAGACGCGGCTGCCGAAGCCGGGGGCGACCTCGACCACGAAGATGGAGGCGCCGAGCGCGAACGGAAGCGCGAGCAGGCACGAGAGCAGCGTGACCGAGAAGGACCCGACGATCATGGGCAGTGCGCCCACGAGCGGGACCCCGTCGGCACCGTTCTGGTGCGGGTTCCACGTTGTGCCGGCGAAGAAGGACCCCAGCGGGATTCCGTCCTTCGCGAAGGTAGAGATGCCCCTCGAGCACACCATGAAGATGAGCGTCAGCACCAAGACGACGACAAGCATGACGCAGAGGCCAGTGAGAATCTGGCCCCTGCGCTCGATCCGTCGCTTGGGAGAGACGCCAACCACCTCTGAGGATGGCCTGGACTGTGATGACACGATCTTCTCCCTTGACTAGTGCCTTGTTAGGCGGGACGCGCGAACCCTAGAGCTTCGTGACGTTGCCCTCGGCGTCGCGCTCCACCTTCATGCCCTTGGTCGAGATGTAGCCCGTCTTCTTGACGAGGCTGCCCTGGACGTCGTCGGAGAGCATGTACTTGATGAAGTCGGCCGTCGCGGCATCCGGCTTCGCGGCGGTGTACATGTGCTCGTAGGCCCAGATGGTCCAGTCGTTGGTCTCGACGTTCTTGTCCTTGGGCTCAACGCCACCGACCTTGAGCGCCTTCACGTCGTCGCTGAAGTAGGAGAACGCGAGGTAGCTGATGGAGTTGGGCGTCTGCGCAACCATCTTGACGACGGTGCCCGAGGAGTCCTGCTCCTGCGGCTTGAAGTCCTCGGGGACCTTGCCGCCGTCGAGGACGGCGTTCTCGAACGTGGCACGGGTGCCGGAGCCGGCGGCACGGTTAATCACGACGATATCCTTGTCGTCGCCGCCGACCTCCTTCCAGTTGGTCACCTTGCCGGTGAAGATGCCCTTGAGCTGGTCGATGGTGAGGTCGTCGACCTTGACGTCCGGGTGCACGACGGGGCCCATGCCCACGACGACGACCTTGTTGTCCTTCAGCTTCTTGGCGTCGTCCTTGTTCTCGAGCTTCTCCTCCGCGAACACGTCGGAGTCGCCGATCTGCACGGCGCCCTGGGCGATCTGCGTGATGCCCTGGCCGGAGCCGCCGCCCTGGACGGTGATCTGCACGCCGGGGTTGTCGTTCATGTACTGCTCCGCAGCAGCCTCGACCAGGGGCTGGAGAGCGGTGGAGCCGACGGCCGTGATGTTGCCAGAGACCTCCTTGCTGGAGGACGAGCCCGACTTGGATGCGTCGGAACCGGAGTCGGAGCTTCCGCCGCAAGCCGCAAGGCCCAGACCGAGGGTCGCGGCGAGGGATGCGCCAGAGATGGTGACGAACTTGCGACGAGACATGCTGTGAGACATATGCTTCCTTCCGCCTTGCCTTGAGCCGAGGCGGCGGAGTTGTGGCCGCTTGGCTCGCTTCGACTTGGATGCTATGCCCCTCCGGACGCTCCAAAGGCATCATCAGCCCTCACTTACCAGGCCGTGACTGGCCTTTACAATTGCCTTACATAGCGTAAGTTGTTTGTAAGGTCGCAGGTAACATTGGTTTACTCCAGTAAATAATGCAGCCATTTGCCACAGTATCGGCCCGCATGGCGTCTGCGTGCCTAAATGTGAAGGTACCTTGCGAATCTCCAAAGTGCATTGACCCCCATTTGCTAGGCACCTAGCATTCTTGCGTCCAACGGAACGAAGAATGGGAGGTACCGTGACAGAATGGGACGCTAATCCCAACCCCCAGCCCCGCGACCGCGCATCGACGCCAGAGGACGAGGTCCTGCACGACATGGGATTCTTCGGGCACTTCCTCTACTGGCACGCGGGCGGACGCGGCGGCAAGAACGTCATTCTGGGGCGCCTGCTGGAGCATGACGGGCGTCTGCCCCAGCGCGAGCTGCTCGAGCGCTCGCACATCTCGTCGGCGGCGCTGTCGGAGGTGCTGTCGAAGCTCGAGGCGGAGGGCCTCATAACGCGCACGCGCTCCGAGGCCGACCGCAGGCAGCTCGACATCGTCCTCACGGACGAGGGCGCGCAGACGGCACGACAGATGCTCGCCCGCAAGGAGGCGTTCGAGAAGGATAGCCTCTCCGTCCTGACGGAGGACGAGAAGCACGAGCTCCGAGAGCTGCTCAAGCGCGTGCGGGTCCATTGGGAAAGACAAGGCTACGTCGGAGGGGAGACCTCATGCCGAAACAGCAGCAAGGCCTGACATACGGCCAGATAGTAAAGACGCTCGGCGCCAGCGTGCGCGAGTTCAAGGCGAGCTCGCTCGTGACCCCCCTCTTCGTCCTGGGAGAGGTCGTCATCGAGTGCCTCATCCCGTTCGAGACGGCCGGCCTTATTGACAAGATCTCGCTCGGCGGCGGCTTTGGAGACATCGCCCCCTACGCCGTCACGCTCGTGCTCATGGCACTCGTCTCGCTCTTCTGCGGCACCATGGCGGGCATCACCTGCGCCAAGGCCTCCACCGGCTTCGCGCGCAACCTGCGCCACGACGTGTTCGCGCAGATCCAGCGCTTCTCGTTCAGCAACATCGACCACTTCAGCACCAGCTCGCTCGTCACCAGGCTCACGACGGACGTCAACAACGTCCAGCAGGCGTACATGATGCTGCTCCGCCTCGTCGTGCGCGCCCCGCTCATGATTGCGTTCTCCATCGTGATGGCGTTCGTCACCGGCGGCCCCATGGCCGCGGTGTTCGTGGTCGTCTCCGTCCTTCTCGGCTTCGCCGTGTTCAAGATCTCCCTCACGGTCATGCCCATCTTCAAGCGCATCTTCAAGAAGTACGACCGCCTGAACGACTCCGTCGAGGAGAACGTCTCCGGCATCCGCGTCGTGAAGTCCTTCGTCCGCGAGGAGCACGAGAAGCGCAAGTTCAACGCCGCCTCCGGCGAGCTCTACCACGACTTCGTGCACGTCGAGCGCATCCTCGCGTGGATGTCCCCGCTCATGACGCTCGCAATCGACCTCATCTACCTCTTCGTCGTCTACTTCGGCTCGTACACCATCGTCAGCTCGAAGGCCCATCTCATGGGCGTCGGCCAGATGTCCGCGCTCATCACCTACGGCTTCAGCATGCTCATGAGCCTCATGATGCTGTCCATGGTCTTCGTGATGGTCACCATGGCCGAGGAGGGCGCACGCCGCCTCTGCGAGGTCCTCGTCGAGAAGAGCGACATCACCAACCCGCAGGATCCCCTGCTCTCGGTGCCCGACGGCTCGGTCGACTTCGACCACGTCAGCTTCGAGTACTCCAAGAAGGCCGAGCGCATGGCCCTCAAGGACATCGACCTCCACATCAAAAGCGGCGAGACGATCGGCATCCTCGGCGGCACAGGCTCCTCCAAGTCCACGCTTATCCAGCTCATCAGCCGCCTGTACGATGCCACGACGGGCACGGTCAGCGTCGGCGGGCACGACGTGCGCGAATACGACCTCGACACCCTGCGCAACCAGGTGGCCGTCGTCCTGCAGCGCAACGTGCTCTTCTCGGGCACCATCAAGGACAACCTGCGCTGGGGCAACCAGAACGCCACGGACGAGGAGCTCGTGGAGGCATGCAGGCTCGCCCAGGCGGACGAGTTCATCCAGCGCCTCCCCCAGAAGTACGACACGTACATCGAGCAGGGCGGCACCAATGTCTCCGGCGGCCAGAAGCAGCGCCTGTGCATCGCACGCGCCCTCCTCAAGAAGCCGAAGGTCCTCATCCTGGACGACTCAACCTCCGCGGTCGACACCAAGACCGACAAGCTCATCCAGCAGGGATTCCGCAGCTACATCCCCCAGACCACCAAGATCATCATCGCCCAGCGCACCAGCTCCATCGAGTCGTGCGATCGCATTATCGTCATGCGCGACGGCCAGATAGACGCCATCGGCACCCACGACGAACTCCTGCGCACCAACGCCATCTACCGCGAGACGTACACGACGCAGAACAAGCAGTCCCACGACGTGAAGATGAGCCAGATGGACGAGGGCCAGAAGGAGGCAGACCATGAGTAGCGACACCAAGACTCGCGAGAAGAACGAGGCCGCGCACCCCGAGCAGCAGTCCCGGCAGGCAAGCACGCCCGCCTCGGAGCACCGCGGCTCCCAGCGGCCCGGCGCCACGTTCAAGCGCGTCCTGCACACCGTGTTCCACTACTACCCCGCGCACGCGACGGTCATGGTCGTCTGCATCATCGCGTCGTCCGTACTCGCGTCCGTGCCGTCCATCTTCCTGCAGCAGGCGATCGACATCGTGCAGCACGCGTTCCCCACGGGAGACTGGGCCGGCGCCGCGCCCAAGATCGGCCAGGTCGCCGCAGGCCTCATAACGTGCTACGTCGTCGCGCTCGCCGCGAACATCACCTACACGCAGCTTGGCGCCATCGTGTGCCAGGGCACGCTCATGCACGTGCGCAACGAGATGTTCGACCACATGGAGGGCCTGCCCATCCGCTACTTCGACACCAACAAGCACGGCGATATCATGAGCCACTACACCAACGACGTCGACACGCTGCGCCAGCTCATCGGCCAGTCGCTGCCCAACCTGCTCACGATGCTCTTCGCCATGGTCTCCGTCCTCGCCATCATGCTGTGGTACTCCATCCCGCTGTCCGCCGTCGTGCTCGCCATGGTCGCGTGCATGGTCTACGCCACCCGCGTCCTGGGCGGCAAGAGCGCCCACTACTTCCTCGACCAACAGATCCAGCTCGCGAAGACCGAGGGATTTGCCGAGGAGGCCATGAACGGCGAGAAGGTCATCAAGGTCTTCACGCACGAGGACAAGACCATCGAGGAGTTCGACGCCGTGAACGACGCGCTCTACGAGGCGTCGCGCACCGCGAACACCTACGGCAACACCCTCATGCCCGTCCTCATGAACATGGGCAACCTCGCCTACGTCATCGTCGCGCTCTCGGGCGTCGCCTTCCTCACCTCCGGCTTCCCCAACCCCTCCATCAGCGGCATGGCCCTGTCCATCGCCGTCGTCGTGCCGTTCCTCAACATGACGAAGCGCTTCGCCGGCTCCATCGGCCAGGTGTCGCAGCAGATCAACTTCGTGGTCATGGGCCTCGCGGGTGCGGAGCGGATCTTCTCGCTCATAGACGAGAAGCCCGAGGAGGACGAGGGCTACGTCACCCTCGTGAACGTGCGCAAGAACGCGGCCGGCGAGCTCGAGGAGTGCGCCGAGCGCACCGAGACCTGGGCGTGGAAGCACCCGCACCACGACGGAAGCGTCACGTACACGCCGCTCGCGGGCGACATCCGCCTCTCGCACGTCGACTTTGGCTACACGCCTGACCACACCGTCCTGCACGACATCTCGCTCTTCGCGAAGCCCGGCCAGAAGGTCGCGTTCGTCGGCGCGACGGGTGCCGGCAAGACCACCATCACGAACCTCATCAACCGCTTCTATGACATCGCCGACGGCAAGATCCGCTACGACGGCATCAACATCAACAAGATCCGCAAGGGCGACCTGCGCCGCTCCCTGGGCATCGTGCTGCAGGACGTGAACCTGTTCACCGGCACCGTCATGGACAACATCCGCTACGGGCGCCTGGGCGCCACGGACGAGGAGTGCATCGGCGCGGCAAAGCTCGCCGGTGCGGACAGCTTCATCCGTCGCCTTCCCGACGGCTACCAGACCATGCTCACCGACAACGCCACCCAGCTCTCGCAGGGCCAGCGCCAGCTGCTCTCCATTGCGCGCGCGGCCGTCGCCGACCCCCCTGCCATGATCCTGGACGAGGCGACCTCCTCCATCGACACCCGCACCGAGCAGATCGTCCAAAAGGGCATGGACGCCCTCATGTACGGACGTACCACGTTCGTGATCGCGCACAGGCTCTCCACGGTGCGCAACTCCAACGTGATCATCGTGCTCGACCACGGCCGCATCATCGAGAAGGGCACCCACGACGAGCTGATCGCCCAGCACGGCACGTACTACCAGCTGTACACGGGAGCCTTCGAGCTGGAGTAGGCGAAGGCGGCACATCCGTTCAGCAGGGACGCCCTCTGGCTCCCAGGCACAAGAACCTCTCACGGGGCACGTCGCATCAATCGGTGCGGCGTGCCCTTCTCGTCTACGCGAACGCGCCTCAACCCCGTCCCGCCGCCTTGCCTTGGTGAACGCTTCACGCAACCGTCACAAAGCGCCCGCCAAGGCGAGAAGGGCGCGGCCCTCCCCTTGCAACCCCGGCATGCGGGAAGGCCTGCATAATGTGGCGTCCCAGGGGCTCCTTGAAACATATGATTGCTCTATAAGTGAATTTGTATTGCATGCTTTACGCATGTTTAAGACTGTTTACATCACATTCTAAGCATTACGAATCATCTACATAGATAAATCCTCGCTCAATCCGTCGCATTTGTGTGTTAGTCTTCCAAACCACTTAAAACACTAGGGTTTTAGACCATTGTTTATGCGATTGTTGGAGGGGTCTGTCATGGATGTCGCTTCGGTATGCGTCGTGGGGGCATGCGGATTCGCGGGGATGGAGCTGTGCCGCCTGGTGCTTGGCCACCCCGGCATGGAGCTTCGCATGGCGACCGACCGCAAGGCAGCCGGCACGCGTCTTGCAGACGTCCACCCTGCGTTCGAGGGCGCGACCGACATCGTCCTGAGCCGGCCCGACCCAGAGCTCATCGCAGGCTCCTGCGCCCTCGCGTTTCTCGCCGTCCCCCACACCGCGTCGCTTTCGCTCACGCCTCGCCTGCTGGAGCTTGGCGTGAGCGTCGTGGACCTCTCCGCCGACTTTCGCCTGCGTGACCCGGCGACGTACGAGGCGTGGTACGGGACGCCGCACACGAGCACGGACTTGCTGCATGAGGCGGTGTACGGGCTTCCGGAGCTCAACCGCGCCGGGCTCCAGGGGCTCGCAGCACGCAGGGCGGACGGAGAGCCGGTGCTGGTCGCCGCACCCGGCTGCTACCCCACCGCGACGGCACTTGCCGCCATGCCCGCGCTCGAGAGCGGCATCGCCACGGGAGACCTCGTGATATCCGATGCGATATCCGGCGTGAGCGGCGCGGGCCGCGCCGCCACGGAGCGCACGCACTTCTGCCACGCAAACGAGTCCGTGGAGGCATACGGCGTCGCAAAGCACCGCCACACGCCGGAGATGGAGCAGACGCTTTCCGACGTGGCGGGAAGGCCCATGGGCGTGGTCTTCACCCCGCACCTGGCACCGCTCACGCGCGGGCTTCTGGCCACGGTGTACCTCGAGGCGGCGGAGGGCGTGCGGCCACAGGACGTGCAGGCCGCCTACGAACGCCGCTACGCGAACGAGCCCCTCGTGAGCGTTCTTACCGCGGGCCACATGCCCGCGACCGCAAGCGTCGTCGGAGGCGGCCGCGCGCAGGTGGGCGTTGCCCTGAGCATGCGACGACGTCCCATGATCGTCGCCTCCTGCGCCATCGACAACCTTGGCAAGGGGGCGGCCGCCCAGGCCGTGCAGTGCGCCAACCTCGTGCTGGGCCTGCCCGAGACCGAGGGCATACGCGCGCCAGCGCCCCTGATCTAGCGACACCACCAAGGAGAGTTCATATGGACACCATAGAGCCACTCGCCGTCCCCAGCGGGAACGGCAACCCGTCAGCATACGGATTCGAGCCCTGCGGGGGAGGCGTGTGTGCTGCCGCGGGCATTCGCGCCGCGGGCATGCATGCGGGCTTCAGGCACGACCCCGCCAAGGGGGACCTCGCCCTCGTCGTGGCGGAGGAAGGCAGCGTCTGCGCGGCGACGTTCACGCAGAACCGCTTCTGCGCGGCACCCGTGCAGGTGAGCCGCAGGCACGCCGCGGGCGGTGCCGCCCGTGCCATCGTCCTCAACTCCGGCATCGCGAACGCCGCCACGGGCGAGCCGGGCCTGCGCTGCGCCGAGGCGGAGTGCGAGCTCGTGTCACGTGCGGTGGGATGCGGTCCCCAGGAGGTGCTCGTCGCGTCGACCGGCGTCATCGGGACGGAGCTGCCGCTCGCGCCGTTCGAGCGCAGCGTGCCCGAGCTCGCGCAAAGGCTTTGCTCCTCCGCCCAGGCCGCGGAAGACGCCGCCCGTGCCGTCATGACAACGGACACCCACCCAAAGCAGGTGTCCGTCCGCGGCACGCTGCCGCAGGAGGGCGGCGGCAGCCGCACCGTGCACGTGGGCGGGTTCGCGAAGGGCTCCGGCATGATCCAACCAAACATGGCGACCATGCTGTGCGTGCTCGCCACGGACGCGCCTCTCACGCGCGAGGCGGCTCACGCGATGCTGCTTGACGCCGTGAGGCAGAGCTTCAACAAGGTGACCGTCGACTCGGACACCTCCACGAACGACTCGTGCTTCCTGCTTGCGACGGGCAGGGCCGGCGGCAGCGCCATCGGACTCGACTCGCCCTCCTACCCCGCCGTCGCGGCGGCGGTCCTCGGCGCGTGCACCAACCTCGCGCGCCAGATTGCCGCGGACGGCGAGGGTGCCACGAAGCTCGTGACGGTGGACGTGCTTGGCGCGGCGACGGAGCGGCAGGCGGACGCCGTCGCGCGCGCGATCGCGAACTCCCCGCTCGTGAAGACGGCCATCTACGGACACGACGCCAACTGGGGACGCGTTGCGGCCGCGGCGGGAAAGTGCGGGGTGGACTTCAGGCAGGAGGACGTGGACATCGACCTCCTTGGCGTGCCCGTGCTGCGCGCAGGGCTCCCCGTGGCGGTGGACGAGGACGACATGCTGCGCCGCTTCGAGTCGCCGAACGTCGACATCGCCATCTCGCTCGGCATGGGGCGCGAGCACGCGCGTGTGTGGACGTGCGACCTCACGCGCGAGTACGTGCACATCAACGGGGACTATCGCAGCTAGGGAGGCCACATGAGGGGACGCGACGCCAGGGAGCTCGAGGAAGGCATGCGCAAGGCAGAGGTTCTGACCGAGGCCCTGCCCTGGATACACCAGATGAACGGCCGAACCATCGTCGTGAAGTACGGCGGGTCCGCCATGGAGGACCCGCGTCTCATGCGACAGGTCGTCGGCGACCTGGAGCTGCTCAAGCTCATGGGCATGCGCGTGGTGTTGGTACACGGCGGCGGCAAGGCAATCAACGCTCTTCTCGCCCGCCTGGGCATCCAGACGGACTTCGTGAACGGGCTGCGGGTGACGGACGACGCCACGATGGAGGCCGTGCAGGAGGTGCTGGTGGGCAAGATCAACCAGCAGCTCGTGTGGGCCCTCAACGAGTACGGCCACAATGCGGTGGGCATCTCCGGCGTGGACGGAAAGACGTTCAAGAGCGAGCCCGTGAGCCCCAAGCTCGGTCGCGTGGGAAGGATCCGCGAGGTCAGCCCGGACCTGATCCTCTCCATCCTGGACGACGGCTACATCCCCGTCGTCGCGAGCGTGGGATGTGGCGCGGACGGGTTCTACAACGTGAACGCGGACGTCGCGGCCGGCAAGGTCGCGGAGGCGCTCCACGCCGACAAGCTCGTGTACCTGACGGACGTGGACGGGCTGTACCGCAACGCGCGCGATGCCACGACGCTGGTGTCGCAGATGACGCTCGCCGAGGCGCGCGAGCTGCTGTGCTCGGGCTCGCTGGACGGCGGCATGGTACCGAAGCTGCGCTCCGTGGTCGAGGCGATGGAGCGCAGCGCGCGCGAGGTCGTGATTCTGAACGGCAAGACGCCCCACTCGCTGCTGGTCGAGATGTTCACGGACGCTGGCATCGGCACGCTGTTCACGCAAGCCTAGCAACGCAAGACGAGCCACGCAAGGCTGGCGAAGCAAGACAAACCACGCAAGACGAGCGCCGGGCGGCGCGCGGGCGAGAAGGACCATGCCCCTCGCCCAAGGCCCGGTCCCAAAGGGAGGTAGGCACCAATGGAAGCTTATGACCAGACCCTGGCCGCGGCGATGGACGCGGACGAGAAGTACGTGATGCGCACGTATGGAAGGCTGCCCGTTGAGTTCGTGAGCGGAAGCGGGGCGGAGCTCGTGGACTCCGCAGGCAGAACGTACGTGGACTGCCTCGCGGGAATAGGCGCCGTAAGCCTCGGCCACTGCCACCCGGCCGTCGCACGGGCGCTCTCGCGACAGGTCGGCATGCTGTGGCAGGTGGGCAACTACTTCTACGTCCAAAACCGCGGAGAGCTCGCCCAAGACCTGTCTCGCCTGCTGTCGTCCACGTGCGACGGGCATGGCCACGTCACGGGCACAACGGGCACGACGTGGAAGACGTTCTTCGCGAACTCCGGCGCCGAGGCGAACGAGGGCGCCATCAAGCTCGCGAGGCGCTGGGGCGCCACCCACCTGGGAGGGGCCAGCACGATAGTCACCGCACGACAAAGCTTCCACGGGCGCACGCTCGCGACGCTTGCCGCAACGGGCCAGGAGAGCTTCCACCGGGACTTCCAGCCGCTTCCCGCCGGCTTCGTCGACGTGCCGCTCAACGACGCCGCCGCCCTGACCAACCTGCTTGACGCCATGCCAAAGGGCGTCGGCGCGGCGTGCGCGGTCATGCTCGAGTGCGTCCAGGGCGAAGGAGGCGTATGGCCGGCAACCCCGGAGTACCTGCAGGCAGTGGCGCGCGAATGCGCGGAGCGCGGCCTGCTCCTCATGGTGGACGAGGTGCAGACGGGCTTCTTCCGCTGCGGCGCGCCATTTTGCTACCAGCTCGCGGGCATCGAGCCGGACGTCGTGAGCATGGCAAAGGGCATCGCGGACGGCTTCCCCATGGGGGCGGTCGCCGCCCGCGCTCAGGTGGCGGACCTCATGGGTCCGGGCGACCACGGCTCGACATTTGGGGGAAACGCGCTTGCCGCGGCTGCGGGGCGCGCGACGGTCGAGGCAATGCAGGACGAGCACATTGGCGAGCACGTCATCGCGTGTGGCGCGCGCTTCCGCGAGCAGCTCGCGAGCCTGCCACACGTGCGCGAGGTGCGTGGCCACGGCCTCATGCTCGGCGCCGAGCTCGACGTGCCCGTCGCCGGCCGCCTCGTGGAGGAGGGACTGCGTCGCGGCGTCGTCCTCAACCACATCGGCGATCGCATACTCCGCTTCCTGCCGCCGCTCGTCATCACGCAGGAGCAGCTCGACCACGTCTCGGGGGCCCTGGTGGACATGCTCTCGTAGGCCGGCGTGCCACGTCGGCCGGTGCAGCACGCCGGCCTCGCCCTTCTCGCCCTTCCCACCCAACCCGAAATGGCACGAGACGCCAAGCATATGGTACCAACAGCAGCAAATTAGGCCCGTTCGCCCATCGAATTCGCAACTTATTAGGGTTATTGGTAAAATTGCCTGTGTTGACTCATGAAACTGCCACTTTGCGATGACTTGAGCCACGGTCGAGCCTTGGCCAAGATGGCTCGAAGGAGAAGAGCATGACCCACGACCACATCACCCGCCGCAGCTTCCTGGCCACCTTCGTCGCGGGAGGCGCGGCGCTTGCGCTCGCGTCGTGCTTCGACTCCAACGCCAGCACCTCCACGTCGTCCTCGGACGAGGGTGACTCCGGGGCGGAGGCGAAGGAGGTCCTCACGAAGCCGCTTGATAACGGCTACGACACCGGCATCCACCACGCCGCGATCGAGGTGAAGGGTCTCGGCACGATAAAGCTCGAGCTCAATGCCACCAACACGCCCATCACGGTCAGCAACTTCGCACGCCTGGTAAACGCGGGCTTCTACGACGGCCTCACGTTCCACCGCGTGATCAAGGGCTTCATGATCCAGGGTGGCGACCCCAACGGCGACGGCACGGGCGGTTCCGACCAGCGCATCAAGGGTGAATTCAGCGCGAACGGCATCACAAACGCCATCCAGCACAAGCGTGGCGTCATCAGCATGGCGCGCTCCGACGACTACAACTCCGCCAGCTCGCAGTTCTTCATCATGCAGGAAGACTCTAGCAACCTCGACGGTCAGTACGCCGCGTTCGGCCGGGTGACCTCGGGCATGGAGGTCGTGGATTCCATCTGCGACAACACGCCCGTCACGGACAACAATGGCACGGTCGAGAAGGACAACCAGCCGGTCATCACGAGCATCCGGATGACCGGCTGACCCTCCAAGTCCGCTCGGCATTCCCCTAGAGCGCCGCGAGGAACCTCCCGAGCGCGGCGCGTCCCGCCGCGTCCCACTTGAAGACGCCGGCATCCTCGAGCACGTGGCAGAACACCATGCCGACCTCCTGACGCATCGCCTCGCGCGCAGCGTCCTCGCCTGCGCCCAAGAGCTCCGGCCTCCTCCTTGCGACGTCCCTCGCCCAATCCGCATGAGAAGCACAGAGCGGGTCGCCTTCCATACCGTCGAGCCGGCCTGTGACGATGCGCTCCCTTAGCGCACCAATCTCGCGCTCAAGCCGGGGTGGAAGGATCGCGAGGCCCATGACCTCTATGAGGCCGATGTTTTCCTTCTTGATATGCCACTTGTCCGCGTGCGGGTGGAATACGCCCAGCGGATGCTCCTCCGTGGTCACGTTGCAGCGCAGCGCAAGGTCGAGCTCGAAGTGGCCGTCCCTCATCCGGCATATGGGCGTCACCGTGTTGTGTCGCGTCCCGTCCGCCGCATGAGACACGATGCCAACCGAGGCGTCGTTCCAGTCGCGCCAGACGTCTAGCACGTGAACCGCAGCATCCAGAAGCGCGTCACGGTCCGCGCTCCTCAGGCGTATGACAGTGAGCGGCCAGGAAAGGACGCCGGCCTCCACGTCGGGATGCCCATCCAGCCCGAAGAACTCCGCTACGCTCGCGCGGGTCATCGCGAACACGTGCCTGCCTCCCTGGAAGTGGTCGTGGGACAGAATCGATCCCCCGACTATGGGAAGGTCCGCGTTCGACCCCACGAAGTAGTGCGGGACTTGGCTCACGAAGTCAAGCAGGCATCCCAGAGACGCACGGTCCACGTGCATCGGCCTGTGCCTGTCACTCATCACGATGCAGTGTTCCTCGAAGTAGGCGTAGGGGCTGTACTGAAGTCCCCATTCCTCTCCCCCGAGCGTAATCGGGACGATGCGGAGGTTCTGCCTGGCGGCATGTCCTCCCGCATCCGATGCCGCCCTGCCGCCATAGCCCTCGTTCTCACGACAGAGGGCGCATGCGGGGTATTTCTCGCCCACGCCCGCCGTCGCCGCAGCGGCGATGTCACGCGGGTCCTTTTCGGGCTTCGACTTGTTGATGGTGATCTCGAGGTCGCCCCAGCGCGTGGGGCAGGACCACTTGAGGTTCCTCGCGATGGCGGACCGCCGAACGTAGTCGACGTCGCAGCACAGCCGATAGAACCAATCGGTTGCCGAAATGGCCCCCTCGCTCCTCGCAATCGACCAGAAGCGCCTGCTCACCTCGGACGGCCTTGCCATAATCGACCCCATGAGCCGCATTGACACGCGGTCCCTTCCCGCAGCGCTGTCCTGCGCAACGCCGCAGCGAACCGCTGCCTCCGTCAAAGTGGCAAGATCGTCCTCGAAGTCATACCCGTCGAGAAGAACCTGCCCCATCGCCCAAGAGGGCTCCATGGGCGCAGGCGACGTCTGCCCCGAGCACTCGAGCAGACGGTTATAGGCCCAGCGCTCATCTCCGGAATCGATGATGTGATGTGTGACGGCATAGGCCACGAGTCTGGACGACGACGCCCCGACTTGCTCCGCTAGCTCTCCAGCCACTGCGCCCTCGCCCCCTCTTGATCGATGTCATAGCGTGCGGAGACCTTGCCTCCAAGGGCCTCGTCCATAGCACGACAGAACTCGTCGGCCTCGTCGAGCCGGACGAAGGCCTGGATCGTCCCCCCAAAGCCTCCGCCGTGGATTCGCGCCGCCCCTCGACCGCCAAGCAGCTCTTCCGCAACGGCAAGCGCCACCATGGCAGGCTGCTCGGGCGAGCCCCCTATCGACACGTTCTGCAGATACATTGCGCTCGAGGCGCCCGAGCGCTGCGTGAGCTCGAGGAAGGCGGCCATGTCACCGGCGCGGAGGGCGTCCGCGCGATTCTGAACGAAACGCTCCTCGCGGAAGTAGTGCAGCGCGCGCAAGACCGCGCGATCTCCCAGCTTCGCGCGAAGCGAGGGAAGACTCCCTATAACGTCGGACTCGCGTACCTCACGCAGGCGCTTATGCCCAAACACGCGCGCAACGTCCTGCATCTCCCGTGGAACTGCGGCATAGTCCGCGGTGTTCGCGGAATGGTCCGCGCCAACTGAGACAAGGCAGACTGCGAAGCCGTTCTCCGCGAAGTCGAAGTCGAGTCGCTCCACCTTTGGCGCAGTGTCATCCGCAAAGTCCATGTGCGCGATTCCGCCGACGGCGACCGCGGCCTGATCCATCAGTCCGCATGGCTTTCCGAAGTACTCACGCTCCGCAAACTGGGACATCTGTGCGAGCCTCATTGCGGACATGCCGCCGTCCGCCCACAGCCAGTTCATTGCCTGGGCAATCTCCAGCTCGAAGGCGGCTGAGCTGGAAAGGCCAGAGCCAGCGGGGACCTCGCTCGTGACGACGGCATCGAAACCCAGTTGATTGCCGCCAAAGCCCATCTCTCGAAACGCGGAAAGCAGTCCGCGAACGATGGCAGCAGACGTGTTCCTCTCGTCCGCGTGGGGTTGGAGATCGGAGCAGTCCACCTCGACAAGCCCGTAGCCAAGACTCATCACGCGTATGAGACCGCTTTCGTTGGGGTGGAAAACACCTCGTACGTAACGGTTGACCGCACCCGCGATAACCTGTCCGCCCTCATGGTCGGTGTGGTTACCCGCAAGCTCCGTACGACCGGGTGCCACCACGGCAAGCAGACGGCCGTCAGGCTTCCCAAACTTATTCCCATACTCCTTGGCAAGCGCATCCAGACGCTCGACGGTCATGTCGCTGCTACTCATGCGAATTCCCTTCGGTCTCTAAAGGCATATCGTCCGAATCCCGTAAGGCGTCACTCTCCTCTGGTGAATCGCCTTCTCTCTCCGCAGCTTCGATTGCGGCCAGAAGCGGCCGGTCGACCATGGTCATGTCCAGCCCATCCATCACTTGTGTCATGTCCGACTCGGGCACTACCTCCATCTGGTCGGAGGCCGGCGGTGTATCAATCTTGTCAGCGACGGGCATGGGCTGGGTCATATCGACGACCGGCATGGGCTGGGTCATGTCGGACGTCATGACCTCGGAATTCAAAGCCGAACTCGGCGCGTCAGGCTCCTCCTCTTCATCATACGAATCGTTATTGGTTTCGAGCTCTCCATGGTCTTCCCCCTGTGGCACAAGGTCGCGGGAGCGCCGGACAAAGGTGTCAAGCGCATTCTGGAAGATGCCCATCTGGCGGGAGTCCCATGCCCCCATGTCGTCTGACGTGAATAGCACGCCGCCCAGCAGCGAGTCTGCCGAAAGCAGACGTGTACGCTGTGAGTCCGTGATCTTCACGTCCCTCCGAAGGAAGAAGACGTCGGGGTCGTTCAAGAACGTCACACCGTTGAGGTGCGCGCGGCCCTTCGTGTTGTGAAGGCTGTTTTTGGTGCTGACGCGCTCGCGACCCGTAACACGCATGTGCAGCGTGTCGTTCCAGTCGAGCCCCACATCGCAGCCGACGCGGCAGTACTCGCAACGTCCAAAGGCGCTCACAACCGGCACGCCGCAAAAGTCGAACAGCGTATTGTCCGGGACACTCTCACGAAGCAGGTCGAGGGCATCTGCCATGAGCTCGCCGCGGTTCAATCCGGCATGGGGAACCATGGCGGCGGCATACAGGAAGTCGAGTTTCAGCAGCTTGAAGCCCCAAATCCGCGTAGCCGTGCTAAGTGACGTCCGCACGTAATCACGGACCTCGGGGTTTTGCGTGTCGAGGGCGTAGCCGCCACTCCAGTGCGAGCCGCTCATGACGAGATGCCCCTGGGCATCCCTTAGCAGCCAGTCTTGATGCTCGGCGAAGGTATGCGAGTCCTTCTCGCACACAAAGGGCGCCATCCAGAGTCCTGGTACGAGTCCCGCCGAACATATGTCGTCAGCGACCGCTCCCATGCCCGCCGGAAAGCGTTCGAGATCTGGCCTGGTCCAGTCACCCACCTTCGCATACCCATCATCCACTTGGAAGACGGGCAGGGCCCCCTCCAAGGGCTGGGCAAGAAGAACGTCGGACACCCCCACGAGGTCTCGTCTCAAGGTCGCCGCATCGATGTCGCCATAGTGGCGATACCAACTCGTGAATCCCACGAGCGGGAGCGCGGGGCGACGTTTCACACCCATCAGCTCCACGTATCGGCTGAAGGCACCTTGGAGCGTCCCCTCGACCAGTACGAGAGTGAGGACTTCCACCCGCTCGCCGGCGGCAAGAGCCCTGTTAGGGCCCTCCTTCTCCAAGGTAATGGTGTTCTCGGGAAGGTCCTCGTAGATGACAGTGAGCCCGGTGTCCGGCTTGCAGTCGCCAAACAGCGAGACAGCTTGTCCGAACCTCAAATAGCCATACCCCTCGCCATGCTGGTGTCCGAAACGAGGGTCCTGACGCGCGAAGCGATAGTCTCCCGACGCGTCGAGAACCCAGTGGTCCACGATGCCGCGGGGAGTCCCCCATAACCCATGCATGTTTGCCCGCGGAGAGCGCTCCCAGGAGTCGGTCCACGAGTTATATCCGTTGAGGAAAAGGGCGTCGGCATGTTGGAGGTCGAGCGAGACCGTCGCCGCTGCGGACTCTACCGTGAGGTCATACTCAGGGTCTACCCAGACGTGCCAAACGTCGCCGTCACGTTCGACGGTAACGTCCAGGTCCCTACAATCCGCCCCGAACGTCGGAACTTGATCTGAGACATACGTTACCCGCCGCCCACCGTCGGGCACCCTCCACGCTATCTGAAACTTGGGATTGAGGTCCATCTTCCCGCATCCTCCCCATGCACAACGATCAAAGTCCGTGCACGTCACAGCGACGGCACCACTCCCATTGTTGCCACTTTACTCGGACGCAGACACGTCATCGGTACCCCGTGAGGAAATGACGCCCAGCACCTTCCCCTCGTGGTAGCGCGTAAACACAAGACCCGCTATCAGGCAGAACGCCGTCGCAACGATTGCGGTTAGCCTATACCCCAAGCCACCTGCGGCAGCGGAGGAGATGGAGGTGAAGAGCACCATCGCAAGGGTTTGTCCAAGCGTCATGCTGAACGTCCGTGCGGCATAGAACATACCCTCGCGGTTCTCCCCCGTCTGAACGGCATCCGCTTCGGCGATGTCAGCGAGCACCGCCTGGGGCAGGATTCCCAGTATGGCCATGGGAACCGCCGCCAGGAAGGCAACGACCACGCCCCACACAATCTGGGGCACTCCGAACTGGCCACACACCGACGTCACGGCAAATGCGAGGCAGAAGAAGAAAAATGCGAAGGCGACGAGTTTCTTCTTGCCGATGCGCTTTGCCAGAACGTTGACTGGTGCGTAGAACATGAGGGATATGAGCGTCATGGCAGCAAAGAAAACGAACGTCCAGGAGTCATCGAAGCCCATCAGCTCCGTGACGTAATATGGCAGACCCGTCTGGAACATCGTAATCGACACCCAGTACAGGACGTCGGAGCCCTCGAAGATCTGGAACTCGCGGTTCTTGAACGTCTTCGCAACGGACTGCCCCATGGGCGTCGAGCTCGGCTGAGTGCCCGCATAGAGGTTTTCGTCGATACCGAAGGCGGGCACGAGCATGCACGCGAGGGCAACGACCGCCAGCATGGCCACCGTGACCCTGAAGCTCGTGACGGGACCCAAAGATGGCTCGAGGATACCTGCTAACGCGGTAACGAGGTACGCGGCTGCAGTGCCCACGAAGTAGGTTACCGAGATGTAGGTCGATAGGTTGACGCGCAGTTCCTGCGTGCGACCGAGCTCGGGGATGAGCGCGTTGAAGGGCGTGCAGTAGAGCGAGAGCGTCACATAGAAGAGCATCAGGCACACGAAGAGGAGAACGTTGTTCGCCACTACGCTCGACGTTCCCGGAATGACGAACACCAAGACGGTCATTGCGGCAAACGGCGCGGCCGCCTTCCTCATGAAAGGTATCCTGCGCCCGAGCGGACTTGCGAGCGAGTCGGACTTGGAGGCGATGAACGGGTCGATGAAGCCGTCGAGAAGGCGCCCGCACGCCGTGATGATTCCGATGACCGTGAGGCCCGCGAACACGATGCCCTGCGTGATGAAGACCGTCATCCCCTGGTTGACGAGCGTCTCGGAGGGCATGTAGTAGTAGACGAGCCAGTTGCTTATGATTCCCGAGAGAATCGCCCAACCAAGTTGCCCGATAGCAAACTTCCTGATCACGGCACCGTTCGCAAGTCTCTTCTCGCCCATTTCATGTCCCTTTCCGACAGGGTTTCCTCGCCGCCTCAGACAAGCCCACCACACAGGCATCCGAATCCGTCAGCCTACTTCCTCACGTACTTCACGGCCATATCGACAATACAGTCAAGCTCCTCCATGCCGTCGGAGAAGTCGTCCGAGGGGATGACCTCCCCGCGGGCCATCTTCTCCGCAACGCTGACGAGGGCGTGCGCGACGCTCTTGTAGAACGTTGCGAAGTCGGGCAGGATCAGCACCGATCCATCCGAGACGCCCAGCTTGTACGCATCGTCGAAGATGATGTAGAACGAATCGACCTCGCGACCGTAGCTCTCTAGCTCCCCGCCCTCGACCCCCTCGGAAAGAACGAGGTGGTCGAATTCGTCCAGGAAGCTCACAAACTCCCGATTCGCGACGTAGTGCGCCCCGTACTCCCTGAGCAGCGTCTCGAGACGGTCAGCCCCGTTCATGGTGAGGAAGTCGTCCGATTCCACGAGCTCGCATATCCGCTCGTTAAACCTCTTCCAAAGAAGCGTGGCAGCCTCCACCGACAGCCGGGTCTTTGACTTGAAGCGTCTGTAGAGGGTTGCGACACCAACCCCAGACGCATCCGCAATGTCCGTCATCTTCACGCTTGAGAGCCCGCCCTCGAGAAAGAGCTGAGCGGCGCACTCCACAACCCACTCGTCGCGCGCCGACTCCGGCTTGGCCTTGACGCCTTGCTGCCTAGCCACTAGCAAGCTATCTCCCGTCCCCTCGGACGCCACGCTTGACTCCTCCTCTAAGCGAGTGATAGTCTGTCTATCACATTGATAGTCAGACTATCAGCCGTTGACCGCACCGTCAAGGAGGAATCGATGACGACCGGAACCGACAGGGCGAGAAGTGCCTTCGGAAACGTCCAGGACGAGGCCACTTACAGGAAGGCGGTCCGCTCGAAGGAGAAGTTCCTCAGGAAGTTTGGGGACGACTCTAACGCCGTATATCACCTAAAGGGTGCAGACGTACCGGTCATCAGCGAGACTCTGGGCGTCAGAGATCTCGTGCTCGCAGACGGCTCTGACGCCTTGGACATCCGCGCGGACGCGGCAGCGCAGCCGCTGCCCCAGAAGACCGAGAGGACGGTCCCAGGTGCTGGCGGAAGCCCCGTGATCGTAGGCAACATCCGCATGGGATTCGGCCATTATCGCATCTCGATGGCCATGGCCTCCGCAGCGCACGCGATGGGTTACACGCCCTATTGGCTCGACCTTGCCTCGTTCAAGGAGAGCACGGGGTCGAAGGTCATCGAATACCAGAACGGCCTTTACTCCATGGGCTCGCGTCTCTCCCAAAGGGTGGGCGCTTTCGACAAGCTGTTCTGGGAGCCGCTGAACAGTGAGGGTTTCAGGAAGCTCTCCTATAATTCCGGAGACCAGAAGAACGCCGAGCTCTGCGTCCCCCTCTTTCAGGATCTTCCGCGAGACGTCCCCTACATCGGCACACATGTGTGGCCATCCCAAGCAGCGGTGCATGCCGGCCTCACCCACGTCGTAAACGCCATCCCAGACAACTGGCCGATGGCGCTTCACCTTGCGGAAGGGTCGATTCACACCGTTCAGACGCCGAGCGCCTATCTCGGGTACCACCAGCTACGCGGAATGGATTCGTCACGTCAGCTGAAGCCGATGCCGAAGGGCTCCCTCGTCTACACGGGGCACTACGTCGATCACGAGCTCGTAAGCAACATCGGACGTGACTGCGCGGCGCGTAGGGAACGCGTGCTGGGCGGCGGTGCGGTGCGCTACCTCATCTCAGTGGGGGGCGCAGGCGCCCAGCAGGATCTATTCGCCTCGATAATCGAGCACCTCATCCCTTATGTAACTCGTAATGAGGTGACGCTCTTCGTAAACGTGGGCGACCACAGGGACGTCTGGGACGGTCTCGCATCGTCTGTCCACGGGCTCTCCGAGCTCGCGCAGACCCACTTTGACGACTTCTCGGAGGTGAGCACTTTCGCGAAACGTGCACTCGATCAGGACGTGTCCGGAATTCATGCATTCTGCGACGCGGACATCTTCTCGGCCGTCTACAGCTCGAACGTCCTCATGCGCTGCTCGGACATCCTGGTAACGAAGCCAAGCGAGTTCTCGTTCTACCCGGTGCCAAAGCTGATGATTCATCGCGTCGGGGGCCATGAGGCTTGGGGTGCGGTTCGCGCTGCAGAGGTCGGAGACGGAACGTACGAGATGGACGAAACCGCCGAGGTCCTGTCAATGATCGACGCGCTTCAATCGGACAGGAACCTTATCTCGTTCATGTGCGACCGCGTCGAGCAGGCAAACGCCATCGGAGTGTACGACGGCGCCTACAAGGTCGTTGAACTTGCGGTCAACGGAATCGCATAGCTGTTCTTCAGGGGCGCCGCGGCCCTTTACCTGCGGCGCCTGTTCTCCTTGACGACTTGGTGCACGATCCACAGCCCAAGTGCGAGTGCGAGGACGTAGCCGAAGAAGCCAATCACGGGAATGCCGAAGACCACGGGCTTTATGCGCGCGTAGTACACCACAGACGAGCCGATGAAGAGGCCCGCGATGATGATGCCGAGCGTCAGCCGGTCTGCCGCGCGCGCCATGTCACCAATGGGATCTTGGTATCCGTCGAGCCCAAGGTTCACACGTAGCTGTCCACGCGTGAGCATGTTCATTGCTGTCGACACCTGCGACGCCGCGCCAAGCAGGCCATGCGTCGCGGCTATGGACTCGCGAGCAAGGCGCTTGAGCTCTCGCTTGGAGACGTCGCCGGGGTCGGCGTGCGCCTTCACGTGAGCGCGCACGATGTCGATCATGGACGTGCCCGGAAGGAACTCGTCCACGACGCCCTCGAGCGTCACGAGTGACCTCGCGAGCATCGTGACGGTACCGGGAAGCTCGATGCCGTTCTTGCGCGCCATCGAGATGAGCGAGTTGAGGAAGGCGCCGATGTCGAGGTCCGAGAGGTCCGCCTCGCCGTAGTTGTCCAAGATCGAGTCGAGGTCGGCAAGCAGGCCGGGATGGTCGACATCGGAGGTATCGGAAACCGAGAAGCGCAACAGGCCGTTCTTGAGCCCAACGGAGTCGCGCAGGGCGACGGCGTTCACCATGTCCGTCATGGCAGCCCTGTCATGGGCGGACAGCCTCCCCATGATGCCAAGGTCGAGGTAAATGATCTTGCCGCCCTTTACCACCAGGTTGCCGGGATGCGGGTCCGCATGGAAGAACCCGTCGTCCAGCATCTGGCTCGTGTAGTTGTCGACGAGCTTCGCGCCAATCTCCGAGAGATCGTAGCCCTCGGCCTTCAGGCGCTCCGTCTTGTCGATGGGGATTCCCTCGACGTAGTCCATCACCACGACGTGTTCCGTGCAGAGTCGCGGATAGGGCTTCGGGCAGTCGATGAACTTGCACTCCGCGTTGTTACGCCGGAACTCCTCAAGACTCCTCGCCTCGACGAGGAAGTCCGTCTCCTCCCGGAAGGACTGCCACAGCTCGTCAACCACGGACTGCAGGTCAAGCACCTGCTCGTCCCCCATGACGATGGCACTTCTCTTCGCGAGCGAACGCATGATGGAGATGTCCTGCGCCATGATCTCCTTCACGTGGGGGCGCTGGACCTTCACCGCCACCGTCTCGCCCGTCACGAGGCGCGCCTTGTGCACCTGCGCGACGGAGGCGGAGCCAAGCGGGACGTCATCTATCGCGTCGAACAGCTCCTCTATGGGCGTGTCATATTCCGCCCTGAGGGTGGAGAGAACTTCCTCGCGGTCCATCGGTTCGACGTCGGTCCGCAGCTTCGTGAGCTCGTCGCAGAAGCTCTGCGGCAGAATCTCAGAGCGCATCGAGAGAATCTGTCCCGCCTTCACGAAGGTGGGTCCAAGCTCCTCCAGGAGCTTGCGCAGCGTGACGGGCGTGAGCCCGTGCAGGACGTCGTAGTGGCTTGCGATCTTGAGAATCTCGCGCAGGCGGGCCGCCTTCTTCGCGCGCGTAATCCTGTAAGGTCCGGCGTCTACGCTTCGCCCACCCAGGATGCCTATCGTTCCCGCATCACGGGTGTTCGTCTTCGAGACGCTCTCGTACCACTTGCCAAGGTACTCGACGTCGTCCAGCTCGCTTATATCGAAGTCGCCCGAGGAATTGCCCTGGGCTGGCCTTTTGTCCTCTGCCAAGAAAGTGGCTCTTCCCTACTCCGCGGGCTTGTCCTTCTCGGCATCGTCGGCATCCTCGACCTCGACCTCAACAGGCTCGGCATCGAGGTCGTCGGCGATCTTCTGGGCGCTCTTAACCCAGGCCGCGCGCTCCTCGGGCGTCATCGCCTTCAGCTTCGCGCGCAGGACTGCCTCAGAGGTGTCGCCAGCGGCGTTCTTGATGGTGTGCTTGAGCTCCTCGTTCACGGCCTTGCCCTGGGCCACGGTGAGCTCGCCCTTCTCGACCAGCTTGTTCACGATCTCCGTGGACTTCTCGGCACCGGTCGCCACTGCGCCGACGCCCACCAGGAACAGCTTGCGGACGCCATCGCCCAGATCGTCGAAACCAGCCATGTTGACCCCTCTCCTTGGGACGGCAGACAGTTTGGGCCGCGCATCTCGCGGACCATGCACATACTTGTACCCCTAAGCTGCGAGCGCTAGACGCACCGCGTCCGCGGGCGGCGGGGCAGCTCGGGCGGGCGCGAAGCACTCCCGAAGCAGCCGCTCGGCGTCCCGGGGTGCGCAGAGGGGTGCGTCAGCGGCCGAGAAGAACGCGGCCAAGCTCCTCGACGCTTCCTGCCACGGTGCAGGCACCGGCCTCCTCGAGCTCCCCGAAAGGCGCGGTCCCGCCGTACGTCACGCCCACGCAAGGCACGCCGCACGCGAGCGCAGCGTCCACGTCGAAGTGGCGGTCGCCCACCATGACGGCATCATCCGCGGCCACGCCCAGCTCATCGAGCACCGCGGCCAGCGTCGCCGCCTTGCCCTGCTGCGCGTCGGACTGCTTTCCGCGCACGACGTCAAAGCACCCGAGCAGCCCCTCGTCAGAGAGCGCGCGGTGCAGAAGCGCACTCCGCTTGGAGCTTGCGACCGCCAGCAGCCGGCTAGACGCCCTGAGCTCGCCCAGCAGCGCGCCCATGCCGGGAAACGCCGGCCACGCCTCCGGGCCAAGCGCGCCATACTCCTCGCGGTAGCGGCGCGTGACCTCGCGTGCGTCCGCCTCCGAGAGCCCGAACACCATGCTGAACGCCTGTGGGAACGGCGGCCCCACGAGCTTGGGGCAGTCCGCGAGCCGCTCCTGGGGAAGCCCCCACTCGCTCAGGACGTGACGCGCCACAGCCACGATCGAGGGGAGCGTGTCGGCAATCGTGCCGTCGAAGTCGAACACGACGACCTTGCGGCTCGAGGGGTCCGCGTGCCGCAACCCAGGCGACACCTCCGTCCCGCAGATGCCTGAACCCTCACGCCCGCTCTTCTCGCCCATCTGACCCCCTGAGACAGTTGGCGCCCCGTGCGCCCGCCTTCCGTGCGCCCACCAGCATAGCGCGTCCGCGCGGCACGCCTTGTGGCGCCGTGTGGCGAGAGCGTTAGTTTCCACGTCTGAAACACGGGTACGTTAGTGTGTCTGTCAATGTGCCCGCATGGGGCGGGCGCGAAGCTTTTCGACAGGGAGGTTTGGATGGCACGCGCGTTTAACTTTTCCGCGGGACCCTCGGCTCTGCCCGAGGAGGTCCTCAAGGAAGCCGCCGCAGAGATGCTCGACTACAAGGGCTGCGGCATGTCCGTCATGGAGATGAGCCATCGATCTTCCACCTTCCAGTCGATCCTGGACGACGCGGAGCAGACGCTCAGGCGCCTGATGGGGATTCCGGACAACTACCGCGTGATGTTTATGCAGGGCGGCGCGACGCTTCAGTTTGCGTGCGTGCCCATGAACCTGATGCGCGGCCGTCACGCAGGCTACCTGGTGGCGGGCAACTGGTCGAAGAAGGCCTGGCAGGAGGCCTGCAAGTACGGTCAGGCAGACGTGCTCGCCACGAGCGAGCCCACGGGCTTCGACCGCACGCCGCACCTTGAGGGCATGCCGGACCAGTCGCTGGACTACGTGTACCTGTGCCAGAACGAGACCGTGTACGGCACGATGACGCGCGAGCTTCCCGACACCGGCGACGTGCCCATCGTGGCGGACGTTTCGAGCATGTTCCTCTCGAGCCCCTTGCCCGTGGAGCGCTACGGCCTCATCTACGCCGGCGTCCAGAAGAACGCCGGTCCCGCGGGCAACACCGTCGTGATCTGCCGCGAGGACCTGATTGGCGACGGCCCGGCGCTCGGCGACATCGTGCCGACGTACATGGGCTACAAGCTGCAGGCCAGCAAGGACTCGCTGTACAACACGCCGAACGCGTGGGGCATATACATGTGCGGGAAGGTGTTCCACTGGATCGAGGACACGGGCGGCCTTGCGGCCATGGAGGAGCGAAACTGGGAGAAGGTCAACCGCCTCTATGGCTACATCGACGGAAGCTCGCTCTTCTCGCCCATCGCGCGGCCGGACTCGCGCTCAATCGCGAACGTGACGTTCCGCTGCCCCACGCCGGAGCTGGACGCGGAGTTTGTGGCGGGCGCCGCAGAGCGCAACATCGTGGGCGTCAAGGGCCACCGCATCCTGGGCGGCATGCGCGCAAGCTGCTACAACGCCGTTCCGGCGAAGGCCGTGGACGCGCTTCTGGACTACATGGAGGACTTCGAGCGCGCGCACGCCGCGGACTGCCGCACGGACGCGCAATAGCGACTTTGGCGACGCCGGCACGATGCCGACGCGCTGCAGGCTCACATAAAGAAACCCCCGGCGCGGCCCCACGGGACCGCGCATGACACAGGCCCCCACAGGGCACGAAGGAGACCACATGCGCTACGTAAAGATATTCGACAACATCGCAAAGCAGATCACCCGCGACGGCATCGCGAAGCTGGGCGAGGGCTACGAGAAGACCGACGACGTGAACCAGGCGGACGCCATCCTAGTGCGCGCCTCGGACATCCGCGACCTCGACTTTGGCCCGAACGTCCGCTGCGTGTCGCGCTCGGGCGCCGGCTACAACAACATCCCCATCGAGCGCTGCGCCAAGCAGGGCATTGTGGTGTTCAACACGCCGGGCGGCAACTCAAACGCCGTGAAGGAGCTGGTCGTGGGCATGATCCTCGTCAACTCCAGGGGCACGCTCGACGGCATGCGCTGGGTCCAGAGCAACGCGGACGACCCGCAGATCGTGAAGGACGCCGAGAAGAACAAGAAGGCCTTCGTCGGACGCGAGGCCATTGGGCGCAAGGTCGGCGTCGTGGGACTCGGCGCCGTGGGCTCGAAGGTCGCGAACGCCCTGGAGGCGCTGGGGCTTGACGTGTACGGCTACGACCCGTACCTGTCCGTCGAGCACGCATGGCAGCTCAACCGCAACGTGAAGCGCGTCGACTCGATGGCGGAGCTCTGCCGCAACGCGGACTACGTCACGCTGCACGTCCCGTCGAAGGACGACACGCGCCACATGATGGGCGCCGAGATGATCTCGCTCATGAGCGACGGCGCCATGCTCATCAACTACGCGCGCGCCGACATCGTGGACGAGCCCGCGGTGGACGCGGCGCTGCGCTCCGGCAAGCTCGGCCGCTTCGTGTGCGACTTCGCGACGCCCCTGACCACGAAGATGCCGAACACCCTCATCACGCCGCACATGGGCGCGTGCACCGCCGAGGCGGAGGCGAACTGCGCCACCATGGCCGTGAGCCAGATGAAGGACTACCTGGAGCAGGGCACCATCAGGAACTCCGTCAACTACCCGGACTGCGACATGGGCCCGTGCCACACCGGCGGACGCATCGCCGCGCTGCATGCGAACGTGCCCAACATGATCGGCCAGATCTCCGGGGCGCTGGCGCAGTCGAACGCGAACATCCAGCGCATGTCGAACGAGGCGCAGGACGGCAGCGCCTATACTCTTATCGACACCGACCAGCCGGTGGACGCAGCCACGATGGAGAAGCTCCGCGCCATCCCCGGCGTCTACCGCATCAGGCAGATCGTCCCGGCAATCACCCGCTAGCGGCAAACGCTGGCGACGCTATCCCCCAAGCGGAAGGAGACCGCATGCGCGTCGAGCCCATACGTTGTTACCGTCCGGCCCCGGACAAGGCGGCGACGTTCGCGTCGCTTCCGTACGACGTGTTCGACCGCGCGCAGGCGGCCTCCTACGTGCGGGACCACCCGGGCTCGTTTTTGGCCATCGACCGGCCGGAGACGTCCTTCTCGCCCGACCACGACATGTACGCCCCGGACGTGTACGCGAAGGCCGCGGAGCTGCTGCGCCGCGCCGCCACGGACGGCACGCTGCTGCACGACGAGACGCCGTGCTACTACGTGTACCGCCTCGAGCAGGACGGCCGCGCCCAGACGGGCGTGGTGTGCGCCGCCTCCGTGGACGAGTACCTTGACGGCACGATCCGCCGCCA
>Ga0256404_1001367_pt1 | contig 59410 bp, 63 predicted proteins | sample RumenRJG_01DNA_FD_185990 | JGI IMG/M metagenome (GOLD analysis project Ga0256404, IMG submission 185990) | Bovine rumen microbial communities from Lethbridge, Alberta, Canada - RJG_01 | ecosystem: Host-associated > Mammals > Digestive system > Stomach > Rumen | place: Canada: Alberta | collected... | reverse complement strand
AGATGTGTCACATGGAACCTGTACTTCTCCTGCACCCATTCCTGGATTTCCTGGTATGTCGCCTTACTCTCCGCCGCCGTCAGATCCATTTCATCCATATCGACCTTCACACTGATGTGATTCTTGACTTCAGAAAGTTTGGACAATAAACATACCGTCTCCACATGCATCGGGTGTTGTGTTTGACTGCAAAACATTGCAGTCGTCTGTGCTAAGTGACTGCAAACTAGAATAGATATTAGCTGAGTCTTCCAGACGAGTATCATCACCCTGGCATGCTTTCGTTGCCAAACTGCCAGAACCAGTATGTTTCTTAGAGGCATTCAGCCTCGCCGTTTTAAAATGATCTCCATTTTTACGGTCCTTGAATCCTGTCCGATAAACAAACGTTATCATCGACGGATCAGCATTTCCTTCTTCATTATAACCTCCAACGACAACATAATCCACAATACTCTCAAATACTTGACGGTCAAATTCTTTTATAGTATCATTTGTGACTAATTTTTCTCGCATAAAGGCTATACGGCTTTCAAGATCAAACTTAGTACTTCCAATATCTTCTAATGCACCGATTTCAACCTTTTTCTCTTCAATCTGATTCTGCAGAGAATCTCTCTTTTTCTCAAAGGTTTCAAAATCAATTTTCCCTTCAAGATGCATATCAAGAAGATTATTCAGCTTATAGCTCATATCCTTAAGCTTTTCTTTTTCCTTTTCAATTCGTTTGGGAATATCGTTATCACTCAGTGTTTCTTCTACTCTCTCCAAAAATTCATCTAACACATCCTTGTGATCATGTGTCATCAGCTTATATGATTCTACAAATGCACTCATTAAAGCTTCTTCTGTAATCGCCTTACACTGCGGGCAATATTTCTTTCCTTTTTTGGAAGCTGTGATACATAGCCATACAGTCTTTCGATATTTACCAGCGTGCCAAGATCGTCTTGTTAAAGTCGCACCGCAAAATCCACACCTGCATTTGCAGCTGAATGCATACTTATTTGTATAGAGAGTTCTATACTCATCCTTTTTTAGCCTAGAATTAGAATGACATTTACTTCTCTTTGCTAAAATTTCCTGTGCCTTATCAAATACCTCTCTTGTAACAATTGCTTCATGATGATCCTTAAGCAAATACTTATCCGATTCGCCTAAGTTCTCTAACCTTCTATGAGATATTGGATCTACTGTAAATGTCTTTCCTTGAAGTAAATCACCACAGTATTTTTCGTTGCGGATAATTCCAGCAACTGTAGACTGATGCCATGTTTTCGACCCTGAAGGATTAGGCACTTCCATTGCTTCCAGCTCATGAGCAATTGTCGACGTTCCAACACCAGAAATATATCTATTAAAAATATATTGAACGATCTTGGCTTGTTCCTGATTAACAGTCATCTGCTTTGTTTGCGGATCATAGTCATATCCAAGTGCTCCAACAAATCCAACAATCTCTCCACGAGACATTTTCATTGCCAAGCCCTTTTTAACATTATTAGAAATGTTTTCAACTTCCTGCTGGGCTACAGAACTCAGAACTACCAGAAGCAACTCTCCATCCATTGATAAGGTGTTGATCTTCTCATCTTCAAAGTAGACCGCAATATTTCTTTCCTTCAGCGTTCTCACATATTTCAACGTGTCTAAAGTGTTTCTTGCAAATCGGGAGATTGATTTGGTAATCACCATATCAATCTCCCCATCAAGACAGGCCTTTATCATTTTCTGAAATCCTTCGCGCTTAGACACCTGCGTTCCGGTAATTGCTTCATCTGCATATACTCCGGCCATCATCCAATCCGGATCTTTCTCTATCAGTTCGGTGTAATATTTCACCTGCGAACTGAAACTGTTTAACTGCTCTTCTCCATCTGTACTTACACGGCAATAGGCTGCCACTCTCTTACGGACAATTTCCTTACCTCGCATTCTGCGATCTTCCAGAGAAGCCTTCGCACGTATAATACTTACTTCATTTTCCATGTGCTGAACCTCCTACAAAAATCTTAGCCATCTTCTATTTATCTACAAGGATGTCAGACACTATGCCATAATCCTTTCTTAAAGCACTTAAGCACTTTTCATATTCTTCTTCAGATAAAAGCTCCTCTTGCAAGAGGAGCCCCAAATAACCAACCTGCATTGAGTAACGGAGGAGTTTTTCATTGTTATCCATATTCATTCCTCCATACTTAGTTCGTGCCAACTTGACACGAAGTTGATTCCAAAAATTCTATAACTTCGTGTTTTACATATTTCTTAATCCTACCGATTTTCTTTATTGCTGAGGTGTAATCGATCTTACAACTCGATGCAATATCTGTAAGATTCATTTCTTGTTTTAAATACTTCTGAAACAGAACACGATCCTCGGTTAAAAGACAGGCAATCTGGAGATCATATAGGTTCTGGATCTCCTTCATTTCTTTGAGAACACGAGCCTCTTCGATGATCTTTTCAGGGTGTTCAATCCCATCCAGAAGATCACCAGAGAAATCGCAGTTACGAATTGCCTTTTCCAGGTCCGCACGGAAGCATCCTTCGTTGCCGGTTGGATCACTATATCCATTCCCCGACTGTACTCTAACTCCCAGTTCACCGTGATCGGCTCTTCTATTTCTTTCCTTCTCTTCCCAGATGATGTACTTCATGCCTGCAATACGCGCATTGATAATTCCTTCAATCTGAGGGTAGTACTTACAGATAATATCTACTTTTGATTCAGGCTCTGCTTCCGCATATTTCCTGATAATATTCGCCTTAGCTTCCATCTGATCCTCCTATAAAAGTTGAATTGATGTCACTAAAGCCGCGCGCTGCTTTTGTAACGTTCTTACATAATTTATGGTACCGAATATCAGCTCTGAGGTCGTTACACCATACGACAACATCCAGTTGCTCATTCAGCAACTTCATTGCTCTAATCCCTTCAGAGTCATGAGCATTGTGATTGCTGCATCTAAAGTCTTATCCAGCTTCATCCCCTGCAAAATTGATTCAGCCTGCATCAGTTTTGAGCTTCGAGCTGGCATTTCTCCAGATAAGATGTAATCTGTTGTTGTTCCAAATAGTCTGGCCATCTCAACAAATAGCTCTGGTGTAGGAGTCGATCTGTTGGATTCATATCTTGAAATAGAAGACTTATTCTCCAGGTGCAGTTCTTCTGCAAGAGCTGCCTGGGTCATATTGTTTTCTTCTCTTAACTTCTGGATTCTGCCTCCTACAGTTGTTGTATCGATTTCGTTATTCTTTTTCATTTTTCGCACCTTTCCGGTGCCTTCCAAGACGGAAGCTATCCAAAAAAGTGCGTAAAATCCCCCTTGCAACCTAAATTCCCCCAAAAAAGCCAAAAGAAAAGAAGCCTGCAAAACATACACTAAGTCATTGTCAGAAGTACTGTGATATTCACAGCCTTCTAATGACTAGCTTCCGTTTTGCAGGCTCCTCTTTACCTTATTAAGTAGTTACAATTAGCTCATTAAGCCATCTACCGTATAGTTCAGCTCTCGGCAAACTCTTGACCGTCCACGCGCCACTCGTCCGTCATGCCTTTAACGCCTCAAGATCTGTACCGCGCCCCATCGGGCTACGGCTTTCACAGGACAGAACTCTGGCGACCGGTTCAGCAGTCGTCCGCAGGGATCTCACTATATTCAATTATGTTCAGGGTTATTTCCCTGTGGTTCCATTGCTATACCTTGCAGTAGGTTCAGCTGATATCATACGTTTATTTCTCTCGATACCAGCTGCATAACTCATAATTCTGATCTGCTGCTTGTATGCTGGGTCATCCTCATTATGTCTTTCCTCAAAGACCGTAACCTTCCCCTTCCTGACAACAACTGCCATATTCTTCCCACAACAAGGACATACAACATTGCATTTACAATCACCCTGGGTTTCCTGAAGAAATGTTCCACAGAAATTACAGGATGCAACAAACTTATCTCGTCTCTTTGGTGTTACCTGACTCATCCATCTCGCCTCCTCAAAAGCTATCATATTTTCTTGATACCTCTCTATCGGTAAAGGGAAAAAACCGATGATGAGTTTTCTGCTATGACGTTTCCGTAAGTGCAGCCAAGCACCATCACTAGCAGTGGCTATTCTGATCTTTTTAACTGTTTAGCATCATACCAGTGCTTTAATTACATGCACTGCTACACCCTGTATCTGAAGATTTTCGTTTTCGGGAACGATAATATCCTCCATGCATTTATTTTCAGGATGTAATCGAACACATTTGTGCTCCGAATCCACAAAGAGACGTTTTAACGTATTCTCATTATTCACAAGCGCCACCACAATCTCACCATCCTTGGCCTCAGATTGCTTACGGATTAACACGAGATCACCTGGATTTATCCCTGCTTCGATCATCGATGTTCCTTTTGCTCTTAATAAGAAAAATGTTCCTGTTCCAAATAAAGCTACCGGAAGCGACAGATACTCTTCAGCATTTTCTTCCTCTAACTGAGGAAGGCCGCATGATACAGATCCTAATATCGCTACACTGGTCAGTTCAGTACTAATCCTGGAAGTCTTGTCCGTGATAATCTGCTGGCCATCGTATTTGATCATGCCTTTATCAGCCATATCAACCAGATACTTATATGCAGTACCACGAGCAATTCCCACAGCGTTAGCTATCTCTGTTGTAGAGGGTGAGTGGCGGTTTGTAATGTAGTAATCCTCGATAAACGCCTGGATCTCATTCATCAGATCTACTGATTTATGTCTCATACGCCGCTCCTTTCTAAAGGAAGCAGTTTGCTTCGCTTCCCAAGAAGTAATATACCAGAATGTACGTTCGAGTGCAAGGTCTTTCATCACTCTTTAAAACAGCCACCTCAAATTTTAAGATAGCTGCATTCCCTTTGTAATGCATTTAACACGGAAATCGTTCGGCCACTGCAGGGAATATTTCTTCAACGCTTTTTCCTACGCTCTCCTCAATATACTGACGAAGATATTTATCTTTCATCAAATGAGAATATACCTTTCTATCGCGTTCTGAATACTCTCTTGCAATTTCATCATCTCCGTACCAGGAAGCATCAATGCTCTCTTCTGATATATCTTCAGCAAGAAGCATCATATCTGCCAACTCATGAATATACATTGCATTTTCAACCAATCTTTCTACCGTCATGCGGCAGATATCATGTTCTGCCTTTTCGGCAATAATTGACTGATGCGTATACGGCATATCAATCAACGAATTAAAGAACAAATCCATCATCCTGTAACATTCCGATAACGAGTTATGCCATGGTCCCATAAATATCATGCCGATATAATTGACATATCGTTGTATTTCTTCGGGATCTTCCATTCCTGCAGTCATGTTTTCCATCAGTTTCTGAAGAAAGCTATGATAATCGCGGAATGTCTTTCGGCCTGGCGCATCAATAAACTGAAGTGTTAAGGAATTGTTGGTCGCCAATCCTTCAAGCAATGCTGTCATAAACTTAATTTGTTCTCCTTCGAATATGATATTCCCCTGCGGATTCTTCAGGTGCTCAACATTGCCATGTGCACATTCCAGAAGTTTCATAAATCTTCTGCGTAATGTACGATCAGCTAAGTCTTTGTTTTCTGATATTTCTTTGCATAAAGCATCTAATGATTTTTTCATGGTAAATCATCTCCTTATTTTTTTGTCACCGGCGACTGTGCTTATTATCTCACTGATTCCGCTTCATTTTAATGACATAATTTCATACCCATTTTGTCACGTACCCTATCAAAACCAGCTTTTCGATAATTATTTGTTCCCCATAATCCATATGTTTTCATAAAATATAACCCGAAGGCATATATACCTTCGGTGTATCATCGATTTATATGGTTTAGTGTATGCCTCAAGAGAACAGATCCACAAATGCCCCAACTACTGTTTCCCAAAAACCTGTTAGATTCTTAGCATTCTTTATCAATTTCCTATCTTCGCTTTTCATTAGTGAGCTTTTTCTTTTCTTCTGCAATTTGTCTTTTTGCCCTTTCAGCCTTCTCAATAGCCGCCTCAAGACTTTTACTTGTTGTGATTTCATTACTAATCATTTTGATTACCTCCTTAAAAAAAGATATAAAAAAAGGACTATCATTTTGATAGTCCCTTTCAGTACAAGAAATATTCTTTATAAATCGAGCTTCATGCTTTCAAACTCTTTTCTTAATTCATCCAAACCATAGAAGTAATTTCTATATCCTTCTGATACCTTCGACGCAAGTTCTTTATCTTCTGTATAGGGTATTTCAATATATCGGTAGCGGTCACCTAAATCTTCTCGGTTAGTCTGCATAAAAATCACACGTTTCCATTGTGTTTGAACTTCATTTAGTCTTAATGCCCAGAATAAAAAGAACGAATCAATTGGTGCTTCATCTGAAACATGGAAAATCAATATCTCCTTTGTCATAACCATTTGTTCTTGTCCAGGCATTATCATACAAGGTTCCCCAATATTTTTGGAAGCTCTAGATGGTGTACAGATTTCATAAGCCTTTAGTCCACTTGTCTCGCCTTTCCAGAACTTTTCTGCAACTGCTTGTGAAACCATGTTTGTACTATTAGGATTTACACGTCCTGCTCTTAAATCGACAACTTTTATATACGGAATATCACCATTCCTTACATCGGCAGAAGGACTTCCATGCCCACTTCTTACAGAGATTATTCCTTCATCTATTAAGTCGCCTAACGATTTTGTTGTAAATCCATCAAGTTTTTCATTCACCTTCGACTCTAATTCAGTCTCTGATTTATCACCAGAAAAAGTAGGAACTGCAACAAAAGATGTAGCCATTTTCTCATATGGAACATACCCTGATGTCTCTGTCTCATTTCCAGAAAGCATTGCTTGAACATCTATGATTGCTTTATCATCAATAGTTTTTGTCCTATTTCCTTCATCATCTACAACAAATAAATCCAAACCATCTTTATTTAAGCCAATAGTTGGAGCATTTGAAACCCAAACATAGCCATCCTTAAACCAATCTGGTCTAGGTGCTTTTGCTCCCTCTCCAATTTTCTCAAATACATAAAAATTAGTTTTCGCTCTACAAAAGCCTTGAAAAGCCTCCATCGGAACATTAAGAGCACCACGCAGAATAAAGTGTTCATCCATCCATTTTCTAAACCAATCATACGATTTAGAGAAGAAGTATGTCTCTGGTAAAACTATACCTAATCTTCCACCATTTTGAAGCATCTTCCATGAGCGTTCAACAAATGCGATACCCAGCTCCGTTGATGGCGCATAGTTATTATCCGGCTGCCCATTTTTGGTATGTTTGCAGATTTCCAAATGTGAATTTTTAGCATCAGCTGCATTAATCACTAGATTTTTTCCAAATGGTGGATTTGTTAATACAGCAGTGTATCGTCCATCACTAAGAACAGTTTCGATGCCTGTTTTATCACCTTTCCATTTTGACTCTCTTAAAGAATCACCATGATGGGCATTTGTAGAACCATCTCCAATACCTACCATTAATGCTCTAGTGAGTTTTATATTTGTTCGGTCTCTATCTACGCCAAATAGTTTATAATGCGCCCATTGTGTTACTGCTTTATCACCAGCCCCATTAGATGCCACTTTCATCATTGCAGAAGATAAAAAACCACCGGTTCCACACGCTGGGTCAATAATTACATCTTTATGCGTAATACACATCATCTCAACACCAGCTTCTATCACTCTAAGCGGTGTATAATACTGACCTTCGCCAAGTTTCAAAGTTGCATCTCTAAAAACCTGAAATGCCATAGATAACGCGGTTGGTGCCATCTTTCCAACATTCATTGCCTGCAAACGTAAAACCGTCTCCTGAATAGTATCCATATCAAGAACTATTTCATCTGGCTCATCAGATGCAAATAAAGCAGGATGTTCCTTTTTATAATTACAAAAATGCTTGTTGATACTTTTTGTTGTATCTTTCGGTGTATTCTGCAATTGGAATAATAAAGGTTCTTTTGAATCCCATTCACCTTCATGGTCAGAATCTAATTTTAATAATAAAATGTTAGACATTTGACTAAGTTGATCCTCTCGTCTAGTTGAACGAGAATCACGAGATGTTACCAACTCCAATAGCTTAGAAAAAACATTCTTTAATTCTTTTGTTGTTGGTGTCTGCAAATCATCATAGGTTAGCCTCTCCTCGTCAGCAAGAATAAAGTTTTCCGAAGCTTTAGGAAGAGTCGAACCTTCAACCACTTTAAATTTGCCTGCTGTTGGAAGTTTATAAACTCTTATGAACTCTTTCCCATTAGTCCAAATACCTAGCCTTGCATGAGGCTCAAGCCCCAAATATATTTTTAACTGACTAATTCCATCTGTTCTATTAGGCTCTTTGCATTCAATAATGACAGATAAATGCTCATAGTCACCGATATCCTCTATTGAATCAAAGATAGCTATATCAACAGGAAATCCTTTAAAAGATTTTTTAGCCTCTCGATTAGAAGCATCAGATGGTGTCTTAGGAACATGCCACTCCGTATCTGTTGAATCTGGCGAAGGACATATAATTTGTCCTCTATCCCATCCTAGTTTTAATAGTTTATCTAACACTGGTAAACGTGTTAAATGGTGTTCTTTAAATGAATTTGATTCGTATGCCATTACTACTCCTGCCTTCTTTTACTCATTAATCAAAAACTTCAAAAAATATAGCGATTAGACCACTATTACTTACTTTTTTAACTAGTTAATTTTATCAGATTACATAGACCTTCTCAAGAAATGACCTTAGTATTTAACATTTTCATCTGTTCCCTAATCTCTTCCCTTCGTTTTTCAGAAATCTTTCTAGGCTTACAGTAACTAACGTACTTTTTAGGCATACTTGCTGTTTCAACAACAATTAAAAATTTATCCTGTGTGCTCCAAGAATCAGCGTTGTCACCTGTAGGTGCAGGAGTGCCATTGGCCTTAGCCTCGTTTTTCCATCGAGTTAATGTTTGCTGTGGTATTCCTTCCTCTCTAGAAACCTTGGCTACTGATTCATTGTTTGGTGGAAGCAATCGTCTAAGCATAGCCTCCTTAAGTTCTGGACTGTATCCCATGTGAAGCTCCTTCCTGCGGTATCTAAAATGATATCACACATAGCTTCAAGCTTCACTGACATCTATTCTGGCACACGGGGAAAGGGACACATAATCAGAATTTCACTATTGGCAAGCAGTGCTTTCCGGTACCGGAAATCTCAAAACGCTTGTTGAGGGGTAGCCCCCAATCCCCCAGAACTGACTGCAAGGCGATCAGGCTACGCACCACTTTCGTGAGCGCTAAGGACTTCTGCATTCTGCAGAAATAAAAAAGACGGGTGAAAAACACTCGTTAGAATGGCATTCACCCGTATGATTATCTGGTTTGTTCTTTTGTTTTGTTCTGATCTTTCTGATGCTGTTCTTCATCAATTTTTAGGAACCGGTCAATGTCCCGCTTTGCAATCTGATAATCCATCATCTCTTTCTTTGCAGCTCGATATTCTTCATAGAGTTTTCGCTTCTCAGCAAGAATCTGACTATACTCTGCAGACAGTTCTTTCATCTTTGGAAGCTGTTTCATCTCCAGCCTATCAAATGCTTCTTTCGCTGCCTTATGGAGTAATATTTCTTCTCTGTGAGCTTCCAGAAATTTCTTGCTGTAGCCTGATTTCCGGTAAGCCACATACACCTCTTTTGTCTTCGAATAATTTATGATGTGTGTCTTCAGCACGGTAATCTCAGCTAAGCGAGCTTCCTTTTCTTTGATAGAATCTAAAAGTTCATGGAATCTTGCTGCACTCTCGGTAGCTTTCTTATCAAGGGCTGCATAATCTCGAATTTCATGTTCTTGTAAAAAGAGTAATGCTTTGGATACCTGCTTGACGTTATAGATCTTCGCCCAGCGTTCATAACCTTTGCCTTTTCCCTCCTGCATCTTTTTATTGATATCAATGAGAATGTCAAAACCTCGATCTGCCTTCTTCCATTTCCCACCAGTTCTTTGCTTGAAAGCTTCTCTTTTTTGTTCCTCCGGATCAAATTCCATTTCTCCGGTGATACGCTTCTTGATATCTTCTTCCTTATAGCCTTCACCCAAAGAAGAAAATCTAATATATCTCTTCTGCCCAGCACCTCGGATGGCTGTATGTTTTCCTTCTTTGATCTCATATCCAGCTTCTTGTAATTGCTTCAGGAATTCTCCGAAGTCTTTGGGATTGTTCTGTAGCAAGAGATCAACTTTCTCACGAAGAGCGTTTCTGAAGGAGGCTCTGTTATATGGATTCCTGTTATCTCGTTCAGAAGGTTTTCGAGGTTTGATGACAGACAGTGCATGCTCCAGGCAAACTGTATCGCTAACTCTTTGAAGAGCAAGCGCTATGAACCAGGAGTCCCGGAACTTCCTATCACAATTCAAATTCGTGGAATTAAAGATGATGTGATTATGGATATGAGCCCGATCCGTGTGCGTTGCAACAATGAAAGCATGATTGCCTTTAGTAAATCTCATGGCTGTTTCATATCCGATTTCATTAGCTTCCTCCGGAGTGATTTCTCCAGGCTTGAAAGATTGCCGAATCTGATATGCAATGATATCTCCCTTCGGCTTACGGCCAGTGATTCGAAGATATTCTTGTTTTGCCAACATGAACTCTTCATCCACTGTTTCCTTGTCACAGGCATACGATGAAATCATTTCTCCCTGCTCTGTCTTCTCACTATTCTTGGCATAATCTGTTCTATCCTTTAAGCACTGTCCAACAGATTTGCCTTTGTTCTGATGCATTGCAATAAGTCTTGTTGCTGCCATCTGTCATCACCTCCCTTCTGTCATTTCAGTTCTAGGCTACTAAGCATCTTCAGGATCTTTCGCATTTCCTCCCAAAGCCCTTTCTGCTGTTCCTGAAGATCCCGGATATCTTCTAAATACACGGAACCGCATTCATTAGCTTTCTTAGCATACTGATTCAAGTTATTGGCATTGATGCGAAGGAGACGAATCATCTCCTTCACATCGGTCAGATCCATTTGGATAATATATCCGTTCAATGCCATCTTCCTAAAGTATGCTGCATCTCTTTTGATGCCAGACCTCTCTATCCTTTCCCGGATCTGTGCAGCTTCTTCCTGTGTTACTCTGAAATGAATCTGCACTTCTCTCTTACTGCTCATTAGCAAAGGTTCCTGTCCGGGCAAAGAGGATCTTTTTTGATATGAGTAGGCTCATAAATCTGACTCTTAAGCTTTTCCTCATTCTCTCGAATCTTCTCCTTTACAGATTTCTGTTCAGAACGGATAGCTTCTTCCGGGGCTTCCTTGGCTCCATTATTGATGATGCCATCGATGGAATCATAATCATCTTCAATAGCCATCTCTGCATTTTTCAGAGGGTTATCAGAAAGCGGATTGGTAAGTGCCGGACCTTCTGCCTGACCTTCCGGTGTTTCTAAAAGTCCACCGTCCTCCATCACCATACCGTTCACATCATCCCATCTCTGGATTTTCCTTCTTACGCCTGATACGTTCATAGGCTACCTCCTTATTTTTTCTTATTCTCAAAATCCAGGCTAAAGCTTGCCTGGCCATTTTCATTTGTGGAAAGAATCAGCGTAGTGTCATAGGTCTTTCCTGTCTTAACGGATCTGCACTTTTTCAAATGACATCTGCCATCCTTTAAAAGCGATTCTGCTATCTGCTTCGTCATCTTCTTAGAGAGCGAATCCATAAAACGATTCTCCTTCCATAAAGCAAACTTACATGCCTTGTTACTACAGAAGAATCCCTTTGACTTCTCAATTACATCAGCTCCACATGCTGGACATTTGCCAATAGGCTCATATGCCGGATGCATTAAAACCTCTGCTTCCTTAACAATCTCATAGGTCTGGATCAGTCCGGTAATCATCTCCTGGATCTCAGTCATAAATTCCTCAGCTTCAAAGTTCTGCTTCTCAACTTCGATCAGTTTCTGCTCCCATTCTGCTGTCATCGTTGGAGACTGTATCGCTTCCGGCATGACAGTGATCAGTGCAATTCCCTTATGAGTCGGAACTAGATACTTGGTCTTCTTATCCCCTTTGCGTTCCAGGAACCCGATACGGACAAGCTTCTCAATTATTCCAGCTCTTGTTGCCGGAGTCCCAAGTCCCTTTCGTTCTGCTTCATCTGGAGTTTCATCTGCACCAGCTCGTTCCATTGCTGATAAAAGTGAGCTCTCCGTGAATCTCTTCTTTGGTGTAGTCTTACCTTCCTTGATCTGTGGATCACATGTAGGAATTGTTCTACCTTCAGCTAAGAGCTTTGGGTCTGCAGAAAGAACATCCTTTAGACTGTTCTTCTCGGAAAGCTCATTCTCTGTATCATCATCGTCTGCCTCACAAGTCTTGCTTCCAAGAATCCAATCCTGAATCTCTTTCCAGCCTGCTCTTGTCATCACCTTGGACTTTGCCATAAAGGTCTGTCCGCCACAAGTAACTGATAGATCATATTCTGTGATTTCTGCAGGATCTCCAAGAGCTGCAAGAAGCCTTGCTGTAATAAGCGACAAGATCTTCTGCTCACCATTCGGAATCTCTGAAAAATCTGCATCCGATACATTTACCGTTGGAATAATTGCATGGTGATCGCTAACCTTCTTACTGTTGAGAATCTTATACTCATGCACCGGTAACGCCTTCATGAATCCAAACTTCTCTTTCATCTTGCCGGCCAGATCCCTAATGCTAACTCCCATCTCATCCGTCAAATAACGGCTATCCGTTCTCGGATATGTGACTAGCTTCTTCTCATACAGACTCTGGGTATAGTCCAATGTCTGTTGTGCTGTGAAGCCATAGTACTTATTTGCATCACGCTGAAGAGATGTCAGATCATACAGAAGCGGAGCCTTCTCCATTTTTTCTGTAGACTTCATACTCTGAATGGTTGCTTTCCCATCTTCCTGAACCTGAGATAGAAGCTGCTCTGCATCTGCCTTATCCTTAATGCGCTCACCTGACATTGGAATACCAGCAACGAAAATCTGAACAGAATAAAAGGGCTCCGGACGGAACCCTTCAATCTCTGCTTCTCTTCCTACGATCATCCCAAGTGTTGGAGTCATCACTCGGCCCACATTTAAGGTCTGACCGTATAAAGTTGAAAAAAGCCGGGTAGCGTTGATACCAACAATCCAGTCGGCACGCTCTCGGCATAATGCAGCTTCATACAAAGCATCATATTCTCTTGATGGCTTTAAGTGTTCAAAGCCTTCCTGGATTACGACATCCTCCATAGATGAGATCCACAATCTCTCAAATGGCTTTTTGCACTTGGCCTGATGATAAACCAGACGGAAGATCAGTTCTCCTTCTCGGCCAGCATCAGTCGCTTCCACTAGACTTGTAACATCATCACGATTCATAAGATCCTTGAGAATCTTGAACTGCTTCTTCGTGCTGTCCGTCACATCATACTTAAATGGACTAGGGAAGATTGGGAGATCATCTTTCTTCCACTTCTCATACTTAGGATCATATTCCTGGGGCTGTGCCAGCTCGACCAGATGACCGAAGCACCAGCTCACAAGATAACCATTCCCCTCAAGGTATCCGTCCTTTCTTCCTGTAGCCCCAATCACTTTGGCAATAGACTGTGCCACCGAAGGCTTTTCTGCAATAACTAACTTCAACGTGTTTCCTCCTTCTTTTTGCTCTTTGCTGTTCTGGTCTTCTTAGGCTTCTCTGCCGCCTTTTCATCCTTTAGCTTCTTGCGTACAGACTGTTTCTTAGGTTCTTTCTTCTCAGCTTCCTTATCTTTCTCCTGCTCTGGCTTTAGTTCCGGCATCAGCCTCTGAACATCTTCAAAAGCCTTCTGTACCAAAGGATGCTCTGCCAGCTGGGGTACAAGTTCTTTGAGATCCTGCTGTTGTGATCTTCCTCCAGTAACAAGATCAAATTCATTGGCCAGAATGTTCTCATCCTGAAGGTTGAATCCAATTGCTTTAATGCCATTCGTCCTGTCTGAGGGAATCTGCTTATAGATCTCGACAGCCTGTTCCAACGTAAGGTTTTCATGGAACTCGCCCATACTGTGAAACTCACTGCACTCAGCTACATAGAAGCTGATTTCCGGGTCTCTACCTACTGCTTTCTCAGAAGGCATTTCATTTTTCACTTCTTCCAGCTTCTGAAGAAGTTTTTCTCCCTGGGCTTCCAGCTCCGGATCGTCACCCTTGATGTCCTCCAGGTTCTGCCTCAGACCATCCTGGATAGATTCAATATCACCGTCCTTTAGCATTCCTTGGATCTGAGCAAATCCTTCTTCTCTGCTTCCTGCTTCATCCTGATATCCATACGGATCAAGATCATAAGCGAATTGATCTAACTCACCAGCAAGCTGATCCAGCTTTTCTTCGAGAGTCTGTGGTGCCTGTTCCTTCTCAGCAAGAAGCTCCTGTGCTTTCTCATCGATTGCCGTGATCAGTTCAGATGCAGCTGTTCGGATTGTATGCAATGATTCTTTCAGCTCCGGCATTTCCTTTCCCTTAGACCATCCAGCTACATAAGCAAAACTGTAATCAGAGGTATCTATGCCGAAATGCTGACATACCGTATAGGCTACAGACTCTGCTTCAACTTCTTTGCTGGATCTTGTCTGGCCACCATCTTCTCTGGCCTTCTGCGCTTCCATATTGTGAAGCTTGGCATGGGCCATTTCATGGATTGCTGTCTTCACATTCTGAACTTCGCTCATGCCTTCCTGAATCGCGATACGATTCTCTTCTGTATGGAAATATCCCTTAGCTCCTCCCTTGATATCCTCAAATCCGATTGGAACCGGACTGGCCTCCTTAATTGCTTCAAAGAGTGTTGCATAGCCCTCCACACTTCCTGTAAGCTCTGAGGCTCCGATTGTCGGAAGTGGTTCTCCGTCTGTCTGAGAGAGATCAAAGGTACTTACCGGTTTGAATGCCGTGATATTGATCTGCACTGTTTCTTTTACAGGCTCGCCATCTTTATCAAGAACTGCCTTCCCTTTTTCATCCAGCTTGTCCTGCTCTCGTTCCATCTTGTATGGTGCTGGTGCAAGGATACGGATTCCCTTTTCTCCTTTCTTAACAAAACGTCCCATCTGCTTCCAACCGGTATAGGACTGACATAAGGTTGCATCCGGCTTCTGCATCATAATGAGCAAATTGTTATTCAAGCTGTACTGAGGAAACCTTGCCATCGTATTCAGGAACTGCTGATACTTTTCACTTTGGAAGATCTCCGATACACCTTGTTCCAGGCGATCTGTAATATCTTTCATTTCCTGTTTTCGATCCTCGGCTGCTTTCTTAGGATCGAAATTTGATCTGTGATCTGACATTTACTTTCCTCCATTCGCATTCTGATTTTTATAGGCTTTCAGCTGTTCAAGCACAGAATGAGGAGAAGCATTTTTCTCCTTCTTCTCACTGAGCTTCTTAAGCCCTGCCATGTAATCCTGATATCTTGATTTCTTTGCCATATGCTTTACCTCCATTGAAAAAGGAGCGACTTCTCTGCCGCCCCCTGTGATTGTTTCTGTGTTTAGTTGTCAGAGCTATCATCAGAAGCTTCATCAGCCTCATCTGTTACATCATCATCGCCCTGTTCGTCATCCAAAGAATCAAGGTAATCATCCTCATCATCGTTCTCTGAATAATCGATATCAGGATCATGTGCTGCCTTGGCTGGTTTCTTTCCCTTTGTCTTGTTATAGAAATAGAATCCGATTCCACCACCTACACCAAAAACAAGGAGAAGTAACAGACCTGCATTCGGTCCTTTCTTTTCCTGCTTAGGCTCTTCTTCCTTAGGTTCCTCTTCAACCGGTTTGGTCTCTTCTACAGGCTTTGTTTCTTCCTCTTTGGTCTTAATGCTCTCTGCATAAGCCTTCTGTTCATCTTCATCCATGAGCTTCATAAGGTCAGCTTCATCTACCATGTTGAGGAAGTGAACCGTCTCATTTCCACTATCATCACGATCAATGATGATGTAGAAGTAGTTACCGTTCTTGGTCGTAACCGTAATGAACTGCTTTCCAGTCTTGTCAGGACTACCATAATCATCAACCAGGTTCATATTGCCATCCGGAGTAAGCGGACCCATAGGTTCTTCCTTCTCTTCTTCAGGTTCCTTTGCTTCCTCTGTAGGCTCTGCTTCCTTGCCCTGGCACTTGGTATAATCCTCCTTGCATACCGAGCACTGATCATTGATCTTATCTTCCGTACATTTGTCCTCGCAAATGCAATTTGCCTCAGGTCCAGTCTGTGCAAAGGCTGTGATTGGTGTTACTACTGCTAAGCTGCCGCAAAGCATCATTACAGCTACGATTCCCTTAATATGTCTCATCTTCTGTATCCTCCTTGTTTTCCTCATCGGTTTCGTCCAGATCCTCTTCATCTTTGCTATAAGATCCGGTATAGGTTGTCTTTGTTTCTGTGTTTGCTGCAGCTCCCTGATTCAGCTGGCCCGACTTAACCAGTTCAAGTACCCTGGCAAGTTCCTCAGGAGACATCTTAAGAGCACCAACATCAGAAAGAATCTGACTAGCCTCGCCTTCCTTCAGCTTCTCCTGAGCTGCTTTCAGTTTGCTCTGTGCATCAGCGACTCGCTTTTCACAACGCTTCACTTCATCACGAAGCTTATCTAACTTCTCGTACATACTTTCCTCCTTCTTGGCATGAAAAAAGCCGCCTGATTGCTCAGACGGCTAGTTGATTCTGCCAAATGTATAAAAATGTTGTCTCCAGTAATTTGTATTGATCGATGCATACTGGATCGGGTTTCCGCAATGGATCATCATACCGTTACCAACATAGATTCCTACGTGGCTGGCTCCTGCTGTATCGTAGGTCCCCTGGAAAAAGATCAGATCTCCAGGCTTCGCTTCATCTCTTGAAACTCTGGTACAGCATCCAAGAAGTCCATTTGCGGTCTGTCTTCCGACATTCCATCCATTACCACAATGATTGATGACCCAGCTGACATAGCCGGAACAATCAAAGCTGGTGCTTGGGCTAGATCCACCCCAAACATACGGATAACCAAGATACTTCTCTGCCTCACGAATCATGTTAGCAAATCTCGTATCGGTCAAAGCTTCCGGTGGAATATCATAATCTCCATAGTCACCGGGATTCGGTGCGGCATAGGGATCTCCTTCAAAAAGATCACCCTTATTACCAAGTGTTTCTACCAAAAGCTCATATCTGGCCATCTCATCATCAGTAAGTCCCATCTGCCGGACTACAGTTGCCATTGTTGCATTGGTAAGTGTCACTTTCAGGATGTGATACTCATACTGAACTTCCACCTCATAGGTTTCCGTTGAAGTAGTGCCATCCTCATTGGTAACAGTTTGTGTCTCTGTCTCCGTCCTTGTTCGAATCTCGGTTACAGCCTGAGTTGTCAGCCTATACTGCTTGTTAAAGATCTCATTCAGTTTTGTCTGAACCTCAGCCTCCGTGTAATCCTCATAAAGAACCGTCAGAAGAGCTGCCAGCTCATAAGGATTATGATTTATCTCGGCCAGGTTGTACTGATACTCATCATAGCCAGGATAGTCTGACTCGATGTTGTCTACCTTTCGCTGAAGTTCCTGCTCTTTGGCCTTATAGTCTGCTTCGACTGCCAGAATCTGATCGTCATCTGCTGTGAAGGACGACTCTACTGTGGAATGTCCAAGGGAACTCATTAGAAGTCCTCCGCTGGATGCAAAGCCTGAAATGATCAGTGCAACGATCAAAACAATTAGCAGTATCAGCAAGATCCACGGATGCTCGCCTACAAATTCTGCAACCCACTCTCCCAGTCTTCCTGCAAGATCTTCTGCTTTATCAACGAATCTCTTTGTCTTGCTTCCGATCTGATTTGCAGCTTCCTTCTCGGACATCTTGGCCGCAGTCTTCTGAAACTCTTTCTGCATCAGCTTCTTTTGGGCTGCCTTGCTTCCTTTGCTGACATTGCCTGTCACATCTCCAGAATTCAGGTTTGCATCTCTGGCATTTCTTCCAAGCTTTCCTCCCAAACCAGAAAAAGCAGAGGTATCACGATCCACTGCTGGACCGCCATCCACTGCTTTAAGCTTCTTGGAGTATCGATGCCTCTGAAGACCATCAATAGCGCCTTCAACCGTAGCCATAGAATCATTCACCGCCTGGGTCCCTACGTTCTGATCCTGGTTCGCATCATCAATCTTTTTATGAAAGGATGCCTTTGCTGCCATATCTCGATCAATAGCTCTTCTTCCCTGCACCTGCTTTTTACGGATCAACTTCTTCTCAGCTTCTGTCAGTTCATTGTTTGCTTTACCATGACGAATCTTCTTTCTCATGGCCTGTTTGGCTGAGGTCTCCGTTTTTAACTTATCACCGGGAGCTCTGGGCTTATGCCGCCCATGAGCCTGTGCCCCCGACTTCTTCTGACGGGGACGATCCTCTTCTAACTTTTTCTCCATTTAACGCTCCTTCGTAGTTGCTGTTTTCTTTACCTCCGGTCTATCCTGAGTCACTGCCTTCACATGTAGCTGCTCCTTGGAAGCTTCTTCAGCCTTAGCTTCCTGAACTTCATCCAGCTTGGTGGTCATGATCTTGTATAGTTCCAGATCCTTAGGGAATCTGTCTACGAACGGAAGGATGACATTACCAAAGAAAAGAAGTCCTTCACCTTCACCGGAGTGTGTTACATAGGAAAGCTGATGAGGGCTGATGTTGAGCTGCTTTGCAAGAATAGATCTGTCACCTACTGCCTGATTAAGCATGTAGATGAAATCAGAGTTCTCAAAGATGTTCTCAACTTCCTTGGATGAAAGAAGATCTTTTACGTTCTGTGTGATACCGGTAGGAATACCGCCCCACTTTCTGAAACGCTTCCAGATTTCAACCGTATAGGCTGCAGTTTGCTCTTCACGAAGCAGAAGATGCATCTCATCCATGTAATATCTTGTAGATCTGCCCTGACTTCTGTTCTCAGTAACTCTGCCCCATACCTGATCCTGAACGACCAACATTCCGATCTTCTTCAGCTGCTTACCAAGATCCTTGATGTCATAGCAGACCAGACGATTGTTGATATTCACGTTTGTCCTATGGTTAAACACGTTCAGAGATCCTGTGACGTAGATTTCAAGTGCAGTCGCAACAACCTTAGCTTCCGGCTCTTCCTGCTCTAAAAGGGCATTATAGAGATCTTCTAGGATAGGCATATTATCCTTTCCAGGATGCTCGAAGTAACGCTGGTAGATCTTATGAATGCAACGGTCAATGACAGTCTTCTCTACCGGCTTCAGTCCTTCCTTTCCTCCAACAATCAACTCACAAAGAGACAGGATAAAGTCTGCCTTCAGAGCAATCGGATTATCATCATCGGAATAGTTCATGTTGATATCCATAGGATTGATGTACTGATCCGAGGTAGGACTGATCTTGATGACCTGGCCACCGAATCTCTTAACCAGTGCCGAATACTCCGACTCAGGATCTGAAATGATGACATCATCATCTGTTACCAGGAACGCATTGGCGATTTCTCGCTTTGCAGCAAAGGACTTACCGGAACCAGGTGTTCCAAGAATAAGGCCATTGGGGTTCTTAAGCTTCTTTCGGTCCACCATAATCAGGTTATTGGAAAGTGCATTCAAACCGTAATAGAGCGATGCAGAACCAGCCTGGAAAAGCTCCTGGGTTGTGAAAGGAACAAAGATTGCTGTGCTACTGGTGGTCATTCCTCGGTTGATCTCGATCTGGTTATAGGCAAGAGGAAGCGTACTCATAAGCCCCTGTTCCTGCTGGAAGTCCAAACGGATCAGGTTACAGTTATGCTTCTGAGCAATACTGTTGGCCTGAAATACATTGTTCTCAAGTTCCTGCAAGGTTCTTCCGGTATTAAATACCAGGAAGGTCAGAAGGAACATTCTCTCATTCTGACTCTGCAACTCCTTCAGGAGTGCCTTTGCATCCTTACCATAGGTGGCAAGATCTGATGGGATGATATCCATGTCGTATCCCGCACGAACCGCCTTCTTCTGCTCCTCAATCTTGCTTCGATCCAGCTCTGTGATCGTATGCTTAACCGTCTTGATAGCCTCGTTCTGATCCACCGAATGGATATGCATGGTCACGATCTGACTGGACTCCATGCCAAGGAAATCTGCCAGCATTCGATCACTGATATCAGAAGCATCGATGGAAAGGAAGCTCATAGCTCCATACATATCTCCCATCTGAAATACTCTGCCATTCTTGAAATACAGGCTACTTGGTGCAATAAAGTCCTTTACCGAAAGACCGGAACCTACCAGCCATTTCCAGTCAAAGAAGAACTTTGCATCATCTCCGATATGGAACTGTGAATGCATAAGCTCCAGTCTCTGTGCTCCATTCAAGGTCTGTGCCTGTACTCCAAGACGCTTGAAGTTATTAAGCAGGTCGATCTCGATATGGATCAGTCTCGGCTTTGCTGCCTTCATGGATTCTGCATGGATACCAAAGGTCAGGTACTTTGTCTTTGTCAGACCATTGTTACCAGCTTCCATCTGGTGCTTGAGCATGCCAGTATATTCATCTCGGACCTCATTGAAGCCATCCGGCTGATGAGGAATTGCAATGCTCTTCTCGAACTTCTCCGCATCGGTTGCCATGTTCATGAAACTCAGCTCAAAATGCACGGAACTATCAAAGAAGTTAAGGAAGGAACACCATTCCTCAAAGATCTCTGTCTGATCCTCCTGCTGTGCCAGCTGATAATTGATGTCCTGGAACTGAATCGTCTTAGTATAGTAATCAGCTCCAACTCTGCAGATGCCATCCTGGAACATTCTGTCGAAAGGGATGCTCTGCTGTGTGGTTCTGGGAATTCCATCATTCTTCTGTGCTGCTTTGATGATCTCCCTCACCCTTTTCTTATCTTCATTGCTTAGATACTCCGGAATATGGAAGCTTCTTTCTTCCTTCTTCTGAAACATCTTCATGATATTTGCGAACAATCTTGTCTACCTCCTTTTCCGCTATTGCCTGTCTGTGCAGGGCTTCGTAGTAGTTATCCGTCTGATAGATACGGATCTTAGGACGAATAAAATTCGCCTGGATAAAATGAGCAAGAATGACTTCCAATGGCTGTCCGTTCTTCTGATACATACCAACGAAGAACATAGGCATCATCAGGACCATCATTCCCATAGCAGCAAAGCTTGTATCTCCCAGCTTCTTCAGCAAGAAAAAAGATGGTACTCCGATGAGTGCCGCCAGGGAGAAACAGACAAGCTGCCTTTTGGTAAGATTGAACATCACCTTGCTCTTAACCTTCGTGAGATCACGAGGTACTGCAATATAGGATGCCAAATTGTATTTCCTCCATTTCTTTAGTGTGCGTGCAGGATGCTCTTTGCTACAGATCCTGTCTTAAACAATGTGAATCCAAGCAAAATCGTAAATCCAAGAGCGTTCCACAAAGATCCCATGATATCAGACGAGAATGCTACATCTCGAATCATGACTGCATAGATACCAACGCAGACCATAATCAGGAATCCCTGAAAACCAAGTGCAAAGAGAGATCTTAAGTAGTTCTGTCCGACCATGCTCTGCTCCTTGTTTCCAAAGGTAGCAAAAGGAATCGGAGCCATGCTGACATAGAGATAGATCTCAATCATTCGGCCTACAACGATGACATAGATGATCATTGCAAGAATATTGAACAAGAACTGCACTACAAAGGTCTGCAAGAATATCGCAAACAAGGGTCCTAGATCCATACCCTCCAAAGTCGTTTGCATGTTGGCCAAATCCGAGGCATCTACCGTCGTTGAGTCAGCAATAATTCCTCCGCTTTGCGATATAACATGTTGGGCGACATCAAAGATCGCCATCGTAATATCAAAGGTATGCGTGATCAGTTCTACTGCTACGAAAGTCTTGAACACCCACTTGAAGAAGATCCAGGTCTCGAAGTTGGCCAGATTATTGTGAGCAATGACCAGCTGGATCAGCTCATAGCAAGCGATAAATGTCAGGATGATTCCTGCAATTGGCATAATCACATTCTCTGATAAGGTTTTGATCAAATTGAATACGCTGGGCTGAAAATCTGCAGGGCTTTGTGCCAGATTGCTTGTAACCTCACCCAGCTTGCTGTTCAGGTTATTGAAGGTACTTGTCAGGTTATCCATGATTCCGGATACCAGAATGCCCTTCAGATATTCAGTCAATTGTTCCAGTAAGCTTTCCAAGGACTACCTCCTTTCCAAAGAGCCGCAGGACCGGCTCTTCAAGTCTTCGTTTCTCCCGTCCTGGGGATGCTGCTAATTAACCGAAAAGACCGGAAAGAAGAGGTACAAGGGTAGTTCCGATAAGGGCTACACCGCCACCTGCCATGAGCTGCTTCATTCCCTGTGACTTTGCTCCAGGGTTATCATTACCATAGCCTTCCATGAGGTTTACAACTCCCCAAATACCAAGGCCTGCACCAAGTGCAATTACGAGTGTCTGAAGTACGCCTACTGCGCTGTTAAAAAATGCCATATGATTATTCCTCCATAATTTTGATTTCTGTTTTCATAAAAATGGGCCGGTGATCCATAGACCTCCGACCCTTGGTTGATAGTTCCGTATTCAGTTGTAAGTTCTTGCCGGATTAACCGAAGAGACCGGAAAGAAGAGGTACGAGGGTAGTTCCGATGAGGGCTACACCGCCACCTGCCATGAGCTGCTTCATTCCCTGGGACTTTGCTCCAGGGTTATCATTGCCATAACCTTCCATGAGGTTTACAACTCCCCAAATACCAAGACCTGCACCAAGTGCGATTACGAGTGTCTGAAGTACGCCTACTGCGCTGTTGAAAAATGCCATATGATTATTCCTCCATAATTATCTGTATGAAAAAAGGCCGGTCAAATGTTTCTTTGATCGGCCTTCACTATTGGTTTCAATTGATTGTTATCTTACTGCTCCACTTACTTAGTGGGTGCCCTTGCCCGGTATCTCATGCTCGCCTCCTTATTTCTCCATGCCCTTATTCTTCGCCTTTTCAGGCTTAGGCTTGACCGGCTGCTTTGCTGCTTCCTGCTTTTTCTCATCAAGATTGCCAAGCAGGGAATCTCTCTCCCTGGTCTTGTAGGACTCCATCATTTCTTTAAGCTCCGTATTCGGAACCTCACGAACATCGTTGCCCCACTCCTTCTTGCCATCTTCCTTCTCGCCGAGGATTACAGGCTTACTAACCTTAGTCGTTCCATCCTCCGGAAGCTTCATCCAGACTCCTTTGCCAAACTTATTGTCATGGATCATCTTCGGAGAGATCACAAAGGAAGCCCAAGGTGTATGGTCATCCTTGTCTGCATTGGGAATCTTAACCTCTACCAGCTCATGGCCATTCTTAGAAGTGAAAGGTTCTCCAACAAGTCCTTTGCCAAACTTGATTGAGACTTCCTTCTGCTCCGGCACATCAATGGTTTCCCCATTGGCCAGAGCTTTCTCTGCTTCCTGAATCCAGTCGGGAAGATCTCCCGGCATGATTTTGCTTGCTTCTGCCATCTGCTTATCTCCTTTCTGGAAAAAGAAAAAGACATCCCTCCATTGGAATGCCTTAATCCGTCTTAATTACCTGATATTTATCATCTGCATGTAACACCAATTTATGGCTCAGGAACTTCTCAATATCGAACCAATACTTCTTGTCAAAGTCAGCTGTCAGCTTGTAGTTCGGATGCTGTGTCAGGTCATATTTATCTGAGAAGAAAGGTCTCACGCCTCTTACCTGCACGATACATTTTGAACCGTCCATAACTGCTAATTGATCCATGCTCATAAGATCGTGTCCGAGCTTCTGATAGTTCATGTTATAGCTTTGGGACTGTCCCCTAGTCTCGCCTGTGTTATACATGTCGATGGTTTCTTTACCAAGAATCTCATTGAGATCCTTTAGTGTTGATTTCTCAGAGCCTCCAAGGAAGATCTGGGAATCCATGTTGCCGATAATGGTATCCGCATTGTCCTTATAGATTGCTTTGAGCTGCGACTTCGCCTGAAGAACCAGACAGGCTGAGATCTCACGACTTCGAATGGTTGCTACCAGCTTTTCCAGATTAGGGATCTGGCCAATGTTGGCTGCCTCATCGATCAGACATCGTACATGAACCGGAAGCCTTCCACCATACACATCATCTGCCTTCTCACAGAGCAGATTGAACATCTGGGTGTAGACCATACTGATCAGGAAATTGAAGGTCGCATCTGTATCTGACATGATCAAAAACAGTGCTGTCTTCTTATCTCCTAAGGTATCTAATTCCAGCTCGTCATAAGCTGTGATCTCTCTAAGCTCCTTGATATCAAACGGAGCAAGTCTTGCACCACAGGATACCAGGATTGATTTCGCTGTCTTTCCTGATGCTACTTGTCAATAGTTTCTTGTACTTTTTCTTGTGGAAATGTTAGAAAACCGCTCTAAATATGGGCATAGAAAAAGGACCAGATTTTGCTCCGATCCTTCTCAAAATAACATGTTTCTATTCTTTATTGTTTCCGAAACACTATATCCATTTTTTGATTATACTGTTCTTGCACTTAGATATTTCATCTCTCTTGTCGCTATATACTATTTCCGTATGATGACCATTATTTACAAGTTCAGAAATATAAGAAGCTGCATCAATAAACTGGGTATTATGCTCTGTCACAATAAAGGTTTTATTACTCTCTCTTATCTGGGAATATAGCAATTCTATTATGCTACTTATTTCTTTTGGGCTTAATCCCTTTACCGGCTCATCCAAGCCAATTATCATACCTTCTTTTTTTATCAGCGCCATTACAAGTTTTATTCTTTGGTTTTCGCCGCCCGATAATGTTGTTATGCTTCGATTTAACGATAAGTATCCCAAATGAACCTTTTCTATCAAATCCATTGTCTGAAGTGCTTTCTGGCTTAATTCAAGGTACTTTTTCAAATCGGATACCGGCATTTTTGCAGCATCCGCAATGCTTATATCTTTGATTCTATAGTCCTCGGCAGAAGATCCATATCCCGTGCCACCGCATTCACTACATACGGTTTTTACAGGCTTTCCGTAATACTCTCCAATATCTGTATAACCGTTTCCGCCACAGCACTTACATCCCACACTTCCGCTTCGATTAAAAAAAGCATTATCTTTCTTGAATTTCTTAGCAAAGCACGATCTCACCTCTTCTGATAATTTGGTATATGTTCCTACCGTTGAAAGCGAATTCCCTTTTATAGGCTTTTGTGATATATCAACATAATTATCAAGTATAGACGGAAGGCTGTCGTGCAATATAACACTTTTCCCACTTCCAGATGTTCCACATATCACATTCAGTGAATTCATATGAATGTTAATTGTCCCTTTATAAGAGACATATTCAGATACAGGCTGGATAGAAAGGATTTTCTTTCCTTCAGCAAAATCCTTGTTTTCTGTGACTTTAATTACCTCTTCAAACTCCTTCTTTGTAATGATGTTCCCGCCGTTCTCGCCCCCATATTTCCCCAAATATAAAACCTTATCAGCATATTTAAGGACTTCCTCATTATGCTCGACTGCAATAACAGTATTGTTCTTTTTTAGCTCAGAAATCATACTTGCGACCATCGAACACTCTGACGGATGCAGTGATGCCGTAGGTTCATCAAGAACAATCATCATATCGGTAAGGTTTCCAGATAGTAGCTGAGTCAATCTAAGTCTTTGCAATTCACCTCCCGAAAGTGTTGATATACCTCTTGAAATAGACAGATGACCTAACCCTAACTGTATAGCTTTATCCACAAAAAGCTTAATATTCTTAACGGGTGCTGATACATCTTTATCTTCAGCAGAAAGCTTACTAATTATGCCAACAAGTTCCGTAAATGGTGCCGTTTGAATATCAAGAATTCTTACACCTTTTATTACTTGCGTGTTTGCCACCTTACTCTTTAATCTGCTTCCCATACATGACGGGCACTTATCTGATTTCATGTAGCCATCATAGGATACTGTTGGAAATATCTGCTTGGTTCCGCCAATTTCAACTAAAGGACCATAATAGCAGGTTGTCTTTCTTCTAACACTGCTTCCATTTTTGTATTGTATTGTATATTTGTCTGTTCCTATGCCGTTAAGAAGTTTCTTTTGCTTTGTTTCTGGTAATTCCTTTAGTGTCTTTTTCGAATCAATCCCTATCTCCTCACAATACTTTACAAGTAATTGCTTGTAAAAATCTTTATATGTGTTTTTCCAACAATCGAAAGGAACATCCTTTATAGGAACATCCCATCGGATGATAGCATTAGCATCCGGAATCTTTTTATACCCCAATCCCATACACTCCGGGCAATGCCCATCTCCATTGAAATTCAGCATATTCAAACTAAGACCGGACATCTTAGCAATTATATAATTCAACGGCCGTTGCAATCCAAAGTATGTAGCAATCGTTGATCTGGGATTAACATTATAGTTGAGCTGTTTTAACGGTATCGCCATAGGCACAGCGCCATACTCATCAATCACATAATCCTGCTCATATTCCTGATCAGAAGTAAGGCGTCCATATTCTTCCATACTTATAGCTGCAATAGTGCTAAATGCAAGACTGCTCTTGCCGCTCCCACTAACACCCGCAATGCACAGCATTTTCTTTCCTTGGACTTCAACATCAATGTGCTTCAGATTATGTGTTGAAATACCCTTATAAAGCATGTTCTTCATTTTCTCACCACCCAATAATAATTATCATCCAATTCTTCTTCAGCTTTTTCCTCGCCAAAATCTTCCAATCTTGATCCTTTCCTTATGCACGTAAACCCTGTTGCACGTATCATTTCCTCAACTTCATTGCAAAAAGGGATGTGTATATTAAAAGATACTCCATCCTCGTCCGTCACTTCATCGCCCAATCGCATTCGATCTTCCATTATCGACAAGTCTATATTATTCTTTTCCGCCTTTTCCCTCCAGTATCCACGCTCAACTTTATTATCCATATATGGGGTGGTGAAAAAAAATATTCCACCAGGCATAAGAACCCGATGTATCTCAGCAAGCATCTTCACACGGATATCATATTCTTTTTCAAGCATAATACCATTAAACGAAAAGAGGACATTCTCAAATGATGCATCAGCAAATCTCATATTTAAGCAGTTACCGACTTCAAATTTTACATGAGGATATTTCTCTATAGCTCGCTTTATCATCCCCTCTGAATAGTCAATACCAATGACATCAAATCCCATATCGTGCAATGGTGCCGTTGTTCTTCCCGTTCCACATCCAATATCAAGAACAGTCTTGCCGGCAAAGCATTCTTCAATGATTTTCTTTTCAAAGAAAAACAGACCATACTTATCAAAATTGCTATAATACTCTATCGTTTGAGTGTTATTATATGAGTTTATATTGGTATCCATTGCTGCTCTATCCTCTTAGATATTCATAAACAAGTTTACGATACTGTTTCTCCTTATAGACTTCATCACATACCGGCACCATCATATCGCCATTTTTATTATAATTATCAATTCTACAACCGCCGGCGCATACATACCTCAGTTCACAGGCACCACATTTTTTTATGAAATCACTTGATGTCCTTCTGTTTATATCATTAAACTCTTTGTAGATAGTATCAATGTCTGTATCTGCTTCAAAATAAAAAGGCGTATTAAACTTATGACACGGATATATCCGACCATCATAGTTTACAACTATGTTTGCACCAATCCCACAGTTTGTAAACTTTACATTCTTTTGACCTGGAAACTCAGCTACAGCCCCGGAATCTGTTATGGTCTGCAACAATTCCAAAATCACTTCATCCGATATATGTTTGTCATATCCGGTAAAATCCATTGAGGTAGCATTTCCGGTCATTTCGATTTCGTTATTTATTCTGACCTCAAGATTCTTATAATTTAGATCATTTACTAATTTCGGAAGGTTTTCTCTTACATCATCAAGCATCATCGGCAAAAGCGTCACAGCCAAAATAATACGAGTCCCCTCAGACTTTAAGAGATCTATTGCGTTTCTAACCTTTTTGTAATTCCCCTTACCACGAACCTGTTCATAACAAGCCTCCGATATACCCTCAAAGCTAATCTGAACCTCGGCGCAGCACTCACTTACCGTCTTATAGTTTTTTTCATCTATAAATGTACCATTTGTAAACAAGGTTATTTTGTTTTTCGATAATTTTTTAAGAAGATCTAGAAGGTTAGGAAAAACAAATGGTTCACCTCCCGAAATAACAATATCAGACGCACCATTTATCTCATTTATCTTATCAACGATTTCTACAACCTTGTCGGCATCTAAATGTATATCCTTGGATTTTCCTGCCGCCATATAGCAATGTAAGCATCTCAGATTACAATTATTGGTAAGATTAATATGTATTAGCTTGTGAATATCCTCTATGGGCTCCTCTTTAGATGATTCCGTATGTTTATAAAACTCTGTATCATCAATCTTACTAAGTAAAGAAGTCATTTTTTCAATAACTTCTTCATCCTCGCACTGTGTTTCAACAGCATAATCATCCATGGCTTGGATTATAGTCTTTCCCTTTTCCAAACCATTGTATAGGCTCAATTCTTCTTCGTCTAAAACTATCCAATTCGGATATTCCGGTGCAAGGACAACCACAAAATCGTCGATTTTACGCTTGATCGTTAACACCGGTAGCTCTACTATTTCCTCAACATCAAATTCTTTTTCCACTCGTTTCTCCAATTATAAAACAAAAGTCTCGGCAGACTTTTATCCACCGAGACTATAAAAACCACTGTCATACAGTCCAAAAATCAGCAATCTTTACGTTTCAGTGTTGTTCTGCACTGAGATCTCTGACAATGAACTCTTACTGAATCTGCTTCCCTCTTCTTGATAACAATCTTGCTAATCCTTGACTTCATAAAAGTTGATCCTCCTTATTCTTTGTAGTTGTAGAAGATCGCTAAATGATTTTAGCAATCCTTACGTTTATGAGTTGTTCTGCATTGCATTCTCTGACTGTTAACCCTCACTGATTCGCCTTCTTTTTTTTGTATAACAATTTTCTTGATTCGTTCTTTCATAGGATAACCCTCCAATGCAAATAATTTATGTTAATAATCATATTCCTTACTATCAAGATTGTCAATACAAAATATTGTATGCGCGTTTTTGTGCGTGTCTATATATTGTGGCATCGCTTCTTTTTATACACTATATATAGTATCACATTTTTGCATCATTCTATATGTTGTGTTTTCGATTTAATTTAGGCAATATATGTTGTATGAATAAGAAAATCCACTTTTTTTGCATAAAGACCATGATGAATATTATCGCAATACTATATCTCTTCGTATTCTCTACTTACATGCTATATTTTTATATCACGAGATATAACAATTGATCTTATTCATATGGTTTCGGAATCAGCTTTCAGCACTCTTTTCAGCTTCTGTGAAAAAGTCTGCCCCTTCTCCTTGAAGTGAAGATTTGCAATATAAGTGGTCTTGCCGATAGTGCGTGTTACCGTGTTTGCGGGCAAAAAAGAAGCGCAGATATCATTATCGACAACTGCGCTTTCCTGCTCCGTTATTAAGTTTTTCTCGTTCTCCATTTTTGTCTCCCTTATAAACTGTGGTTTTTTCTTGTTCTGTTAATTGAATGTTCTCTCTGACTCCGCTCGTTCTGAAGCATCCTTTCAAGATCCCGCTTGTTATGACTCAGGACTTCCATCTTGGCAAGATTCAGCGTTGCCTCTGATAACGAACTTTCGGTTTTCTGATACTTCTCCCGCAAAGCGTCAAGTTCTTTCTGCCATGTCTTCGGATTAATCTTCTTGTCCGGTTCCTTGATCATATCCTTAAGCACATCACGATGGATCTTATAAGTGTTCAGTTCGGTCTGATGCTTTCGCTTGTGCTCCTCAGCCTGACTCTTCTTGAAGAAGCCAAGCGGCTTGCCGTTTTTATCTTCCGCTTTCTTCAGCTTCCAATACTCGGCATTGACCTTCTGATACGGCTCATACTGTGCGTGATAATCAAGCAACTTTTCAAGATATGCCATGCGGTCGGTCATGGTGCTTCTGCTCGCTTCAAGCTCGTCATATTTGCCCCGTAATGCCTTTCTATCAGCCTGCATTTCATCAAAGGTAGTCCAACCCTTGCTCTGCACATAGGCTTCCATTTTCGCCTTATCCTGCAAGGCGGCACGATCCGAAACGGCACCGATGAATTTGCCCTTCATAATTGGTAGCGTCAATCGGTTGTTGTTACGCTCTGCAACCTTCCAGATCACATCAATGATCTCACTCTTGAATGCTTTAACGATATCGACCGGAATAGCCATAGCCTCGGCAAGTTCTTCCTTGGCTTTTTCATATGCGGCACGGGTTGCCATGATGATCGCATTCTGTGCAATGATATCACGGTTGATGTTGCCCCTGATGGTCTTGATCCCTGCGCGCTCCATAGCACTTGCTTTCTCTCCAAGATGGATCTGCGGTAAGATATCAAGCCCCTGCTCCTTGAATGAACGATGCTCCCAAAAGTCCTGCGTCATACCAAGCTCGGAATTGGCAGAATTGATAGCATCAGTCAATTCCTTCCTCCATAGCTTTGCATACTCCTTATTATCCCAATCGTTGGTCTTGATCGTGGTGCATTTCCACTGCTTTCTGTTCTGCTTATCGACCTTCTGCTCGCCCGTCTTTTTATCAATGATGGGGATGCGCTCACCCTTTTCATCCGTGAGATAAACCTTCTTCTGTTTCGGCATCCAATGCCCCTGCTCGTCAAGGCTCCTAAGTGTAAGCATGATATGGCAATGAAGATTGCGCTGACCTTTATCATTTTCGGAATCATGGATGGCAAACTGAACGCACATACCTTTCGATACAAAGAGCCTTTCGCATAACTCTCTCACGAACAAAATCGCAAACGCATAAGTCCAAAGATTAGGCAGCTCGATACGCCATGTTCTTGCAAGCTGAGCCTTATCACTTTTCTCAGCCATTTCGACAGAGTTCCATAGCTTTGCCGGATCCTTGAATTCTTCGGGTGCGTTCTCAGGAAGCAACACTTCGGAATGCACCAAGTCCTCGGCATACTTCGGATAATATGTCTGCCCGTCATACTCGGAATACATCTTTTCACGGCAGATATATCCGGACTGCTCAACAGCAGAATGACCGCCACTGCACTTGACTCCCCTGCCACATATCTTCATGCGGGTACTAATGTTTTTAACTGCCATGACTGCACCTCGCTTTCGGTCGATGCGGTAGCACTCGATACTGATGGACTGACAGGACAGACTTTGTGCCTGGTGAAGCTCTGCTCTTTAGAGCTTCGCCAAGCGCAAAGTACACATAGGGGTAGGTGTGCCACGCACACCGGAGGGGAAACGTAGTGTCCCCTCTTGGCTGCCCTCGGCAGACAACAGCTGTCCGCAGGACGCCTCCGGCAGGACGCACAATACCACCTCCGGTGGTATATCTGTGCGCACCGAGAAAATCTCGGTGAAAGACCTGTGCGGGAATCCCCCTCGGCACCGACCTACTCTTCGGAATCAGAATCATCACTTTCGGCTTCATCATCTGCCACCTCCTCTTCATCGTTTTCTGCATCGAGATCCGATCTTTCCTTGATAACGGTGTTGATCATATTTTGCACATCCTTAAGGCTGAACGCACACGCTATGATACGGTTCATTTCAAGCTCGTTAAAGTCGAATACATTAAGCCCTTCCGGGAAGTATTTCTGCACACAACCGCCCATCATATACTTGTGACGATCCTGAGCTTTTCTCTCCTTGTCTTTTTCCTCACGGACTGCCTTTCTGTACTCCGCTTGTGCCCGCTTCACCTTCTCTGCTGCACGATCAACCTTTGTCATTTTCTCTTGCTCTGTCATTTTGAAAATCTCCTTTCATTGAATGCCGTTTCCGGCGATTTATGGATAAAAAATGACGGGGACGAATAATCCATTAAGATCAATCGCCACCGTCTGAGGTAACTATACTTTATGTAGTACTTCATACATAAAAGTTATTATGTATCAAAAAAGGCATTCGGGATTACTCCTAAATGCCTTTATCTACCATATATTTTATTTTCTCGGACCAAGAAATTTATCCCCGTTAAGATGAATCATATGATCCGGCATATCAGCTATCCAGACCTCTGTCTCCCAAGCAAGAGATTCAGCAAATTTCTTGTAGGTGGCAAAATCTAAGAAAGCTGTCACAAAAATCATTCCCGACTTTACATCTTTTGTCATATCTGTTATCTCGATAATCCTCTTAGGGTCCATCGGGCCTACAGATGTAACTGACTCAACAAAGTATATCCAGTCCTCATCCTCACGATACAGAACAACATCTGGCATTTTATCATGAAGCGTTATTGAAAATCCAAGTTTCTTCAGCTTATCAACATTCTTGACAAGATCTTTCTGAGTGGTATCACCGACATAAAGGCATTCGGAATTAGGTGCAAAACGCGGTGCAAATTCTTCAATAATCGCCTTCTGCAACTCGTTATGCTTTCCGGCAGAAAATTGAAAATCTGATCCGTTAATCTTTACCGGCATCATAGTCATTTTCTTCTTAGACGCATAGATATCAACCAACTTCTCATGATATGCAAGGAAGCGATTCATCTGCCTTTCCGCGCTGTTGCTTCCCCACGCCTTAAGAACCTTCAGTGTTTCATCGGTAATACGATATCTGTAATTCGGACTATTGGTAGCCATACCATTATCTTCTATCAGAGCCGCTGTCCTGAATCGATGCATGGCCTGTTTTCTAAATGTTTCCCTGCTGTTTTCAGCATAGGTCGTTCCATAATACTTATTAGCGAATGCTATGATATCATGAATCCTAATCCATTCATTTGAAGCATCCTTCCAATCATCATCAGGTTTTACACCTGCCATTGCAAGAATACTCAATGCACAAATATCTGCCTGTTGTGCTTTGGGCATACCAACACTCGCAAGAAAATCTCTTGCTTCATCAAGTTTAGGCATATGCCACCTCCGTTATAATACGGTCGCAGTTATCTGTAGACAGATCAGCCGTTACAAGTACCCGCTCACCGATTTTTTTTATCATATTTGCAGGCGGTACAGGTATATTGTTAATCTCCGTACTGTTTACCTGCGTACTGCCGTTAAGAATACGATAATACATATCAAACAATGTTGAATTAAGCAGGGCATATACTCCGTAAGTTGTCTGGGCATCCATTTCGCTGCCATCTACCCTGTCCACAAAGTTTATCTTATTCTGTGTTCCTATGAATTTATACTCCTTGAAATCGCCAGGGGAATAAACGCCGCATTGAAGTCGTCTTCTTTCCTCTTTTGCCGTGAATCTTTTGATAAATACATAGTTCTTATTTTTCTGTATAAGCCCAGGCTTTTCATCAATGATCCAATCATATTCCTTACCGGATGGCTGATGATTAACTCTGCCATCCCTTATATGCTGACTATAGAACAACGGGAGAATATGATCACCCGGCTCCTTTCTCAATTCATCCCACTGCCTGAAGTCAACAACAATGCCGGTTTTCATTTTCAAACCTTCGTCCGGCAGCGTTGTATGATATGTATTGATCTTTTTTATAACCTCAATCTCTTCATCACTTGTGGGAAGATATACATATAAGTCCTCGCCGGAAACAACCGCATCATAAGGAACCATAAGCTTGGTAATATCTGCAAAATCATTACAGCTATTGCTTGATGTGATCAGTACATCTTCCGGCTTACGATTGCTGCGTCTGACCTTAATGATCATCGTCTCCTGCAATACTTCCTCTGCATTAAACACCTTATCCCTGCTCACGAAAAGATGTATCTGCTCTATTTTCCCCTCTGTAAGCAGGTACTCTCTGAATGCCTTAAAGTAAGCCCCCGATGTCCAGCTTCGGGGAATGATGTAGACCATCTCCGCTTCTTTTTTGAGATTAAACAACGACATGGCAGCAAACAGGAAATACAGGTTCGGTGCGCCATGTACAACCTTCGGCATTGACATTGCCGCCGGATGATCTCTCATGACTCTTAAATACGGGGGATTAGCTATAACATAATCGTATTTTGTTGGATTTTCGGCAGCCAGAAGATTTTCCTCAAAATCATTACTCTGCGAAAGAATGTAATCATCCTCTATAACACGATACTCTATCCGTTTAGGATATTCATTTTGAGCATATTCCAGGTTGCTTTTAAGCACCGGCAATACTTCCGGATCGGTTTCATAACAGGTCAACGAAACACTGATATCCGATGATACTGACATCAGTCTTTCAAGAAAGGCTATGGATAATATCCCTGTACCAGCTCCGGGATCAAGAACAGATACACATCTTTTACTATTACCCAAATCAAACATATCCGCCATAAATCGTGCGGTTTCAACGGATGTAAAGAATTGCCCTTTCTTCTTTCTCTTACTTTTAGGCATATTCTCAAGAAATTCCATTGTCTGTTCTACAACATGGTCTAACATATTCCGTCCTCGCATTTTCTCTATCTACTCTGCCCCAGTATATGAAGCCTCTTTGCTAAGCTCAAACAACTCATTTATAGGGCAATCAAATAATCTACAAAGCCGATCGACCGTTTCATAATCAATCCTCGTAGCCTTGTCGTTATATAAGCATGACACAGTATTCCTGGATAAGCCTGTTTTTTCATGAACATCCTGTATGGAATATCGTTTTTTCCCCATTAGTGTCGATAATGTACAATGTAGTGCCATATACGCTCCTTTTTGCCAATCCTCAGCACACCCAATTATATCAAAATAAGTTGTTAATGTAAACTACATCCTTGTCATTCTGAGAATCATATTTGCTACGTGTTGTCCACCCTAATAGTCCTAATCCGCTCTCTTGCTGCCTCTCTCTGCTCTTCAGATAACCTTCTCGGCTTACGATAAGTAACGGCAGATTTAGGCATCTCATAGGTCTTGTCGATATCTGTTTCGTCTATGCACTTGAAGGTATCGGGAAACTCGATAACTAACGCATCAACTTTTCTCATAACGGCAGGATCACGGGTATAAAGAGTGGCGGTCTGTTCTTCGGCATTAAAATTGATAATTGTTTCCTGCTCATACCGTGTCATCTTCATCATGGATCATTCTCCTTATCTCCTTGGGCAATGGTTCCCCCGTCTCGAACGACTTTAAGAGCAACTCTTTCTTATGCCCCAAGTCTTCATCAATGCTCTTCTGAGTGATCACCGGATAATGAAGCGCCTGAGCAAGCAGACTGCTCCCCCTGATATCTATCAATCCATCAAGAGAATCCTTCAAAAGTCTGTTAAATCCGTACTCCGATACTGCAAACCGTAGGCGGTCTCCTTTCTTTCCAAGGATGAAATCATCAGAATAAACCACAACATCAACGGCATACTTAAAAGCATTGTCATATCTACAGAGTTCTGTATAATCTACTGTTTTCTTCATATTGTGTCCTTTCTGCCACTATAGGCTTTGTTGTTGACTGACAGGACTGACAGACAACCCCGCATTTCCACCAGAGTTCCCGTTTCCGGAACGGAAGAAGAAGGATTGATGGATAGGATGGGATAGGATAAGAGTAAAATAATAGGGGTATATCTTTCTTTTATCTTTTCTTTGCTTCTTTCTTTTCGCTTTTCTTTCTAAGGGGGAAGAAGAAAGGGAAAAGGAAAGGGCAGGGAAGGAAGAAAGGAAACCGGCCCCGCTAACTGCCGAAAAATATGCAAAAGAAAAAGTGTTAATGAAATCTTCTTCACTAACACTTTTCTGCGTTCCGTTATCCCGATAACTATCGTATGAACTTGTTAAAAATCGGGTACTACAGAGTCTGCAAGCACAACACTTGCCTTTGAATAATGTTCCTGATCATATTCCTCGGCAGGAATTCCATATGTATTCGGATTCTCTGCCTTAAGCTGTGCGATCCTTGCCTTTCTTCTCGGCTCGTAGGCTTTCTCCCATCTCTGCTGCGATCCCCTTTGCTTGCGAAGGATATACTGCTGATGGCGTTTATCCTTGATAGCCTCCATACGCTCAATTTCAGCCTTTTCAGCTTCAGTAAGCTCCTTCTCCGGCATACTGTAATTGCCGATGAAATTGAAGTATATATCAATCTTCTGCGTGGTCTGCACGGATCCCTTTCTGTCTCTCTCATGAACTTCGATATGATCAATGAACTCGCTCACCATAAAGGGCGTGATTTCATCAAAGTTGTTATACCTCGACATAAGATTGACAAACCGCTTCCCGCTCTTGCGGTTTTCCTCTACCTCTGACAGGAATGCTTCAATGCTGTCAATTTCATTGTTAAGCTCGCCCTGCTCTTTGGAATACTGTCTTATAAGGGTTTCATACCTGCTCTCAGGCATCTTGCCCAGAGCATTATCCTCATAAATCTTACAGATAAGCCTCTCAAGCTCATCCACACGCTTCCTGCATACTTTAAGGCGTTCCTGTTTCTTTTTTGCTTCTACACTGCGGTTATCAGCTTCCGTCTGAGTGATATGCTCAATGAACTCCTCCGGATTGTCTTCAATAGTGGTTTTGAGGTATCTGAGCGTATCTCTCACGATTTCCATAACCGCATCAGCATTTATCCTATGACCGGAACTGCAATACGTTCCTACGGGCTGTTTACCGTACTTGGCACATACATACTGGGCTACCTTCTTACCATTGCTCGTTCTGTGACAGTACATGAGACTCCCGCAATCGTGGCAGATCATCTTACCGTCAAGTGGATGCGGCTCTCCCCATCCGTTCGGATAACGCTTAATGCCCGTCCTGCATTTCTGCGCATTGTAGAAAGTTTCCTCGTCAATTATCGGCTCCTGCGTATCTTCAAAGATCTGCCAATATTTCTGTGCTACATAGTGGCTCTTCTTATCCTTGAAGTGCTTTCTTGTCTTAAAGTTGACCGTATGTCCAAGATACTCTTTCCTCGTGAGTATCGAAGCCACACTTGAACTCGTCCACCGATACGGATGCTTCAATTCTCTGTTCTGCCATAATCCCATTCCCATCTTCTGCTGATGAAAAGCGGGTATCTCAACCTTATCGGCTTCAAGGATCTTGCATATCTGAAACGGTCCTTTTCCTTCAAGGGTGAGCTTAAATATCCTTCTTACAACCTCTGCTGCTTCCTCGTCTATGATCCACCTGTTTTTATCATCGGGATCTTTCATGTATCCGTATGGAGGTGAACTTGCGACATGCTTTCCGGCATCGCCCTTTGCCTTGAATGTTGAGCGAATCTTCTTGCTCGTATCTTTCGCATACCACTCATTCATGATATTGCGGAACGGCAGGAAATCATCATCGCCGTGCAGGGTATCGGTTCCATCATTTACAGCGATCAGACGAACATCTTTCTGTCTGAACATCTCCACGATCTGACCGACTTTCAGATAATCCCTTCCCAATCGGCTCATGTCCTTTACAAGCACGCTCCCGATATTTCCATCCTCGATTTCCTGCATCATTTCAAGGAATGCCGGTCGGTCAAAGCGCGTGCCGGATATTCCATCATCAGCAAAGTGCCTCGGATTTGGAAGCTCATGCGCTACGGCGTACTCCATGAGAAGCTGTTTCTGATTTGAGATACTGTTGGATTCACCCTGAAGCTCATCATCATGGCTCAGTCTCTCATAAAGTGCCGTGTACCGTTGTTCTTTTTTCATTATGCTCCTTTCCGCCATAATAAAATGGCAACACATGATTAGTTTCTCGCTACCGGGGATATGCTCTGAAATCCCCTACCTACGCCTCTTGTATCGTCTCGGTACAAGAAACTAATTACATGTTGCCACACCAGCAGCAAGTTTGTATTTCTTATACTGTCTTACTGCAAAGTGATCCGGATTTTTTTCCTCCAGCTCATCAAACATCAGATCCACCGGATTCTTAAATTCCTCGTCATCTTCACGGACCTCCATTGCATTCAGCATTTCCAGCAAGGTTGAGAAGTTCTGCTCTTCCTCCGGAGCTTCATAATGGATATATCCAATAAGTGCCGAGTACAGCAGCTTCTCTGATTTTTCCCAGAACTCGTCTCCGCCTTTTCCTTCGCCCTTGGTATTGGCAATCAATGTCGTTACCAGCTTCAAGATGTCTTTCTCATCATGAATATAGGCAAAAGGGTTATAGTGCATCGACTTATGAAAGTTGATGGTATTGAAGATCTTGATCCGATAGCCGTTCTTCAGCATGGCATAACCACACTCATTTACGACACTACCTTTTGGATCTGTCACTACATAGCTGCTATGCATCTGAAGCAGGTTCGGCTTCAATACAAATCTCGTCTTACCTGAACCAGAGCCACCAACGATTAACACGTTCTTATTTCTCGCATACTTCGGATTCTTAGGTCTTGAACTCATTGTGAGCCGTTCCGATTGCGAGAGGATGACGTTGTTCTGGAATACCGGATCGATGTAGGGCTCGATGTCTGCATGTGTTCCCCACCTGGCCGAGCCGTATTCTTCGTTATGACGGTACTTTTTGGCATTCTTGCCCTTAAGATATACCGCCAGGCGAAGTGCCCCGGCTACGGCAGCTCCAACACAAAGATCCAAAGGGTGGACGCTCGGTAATATGTTGGAAAATGCCTCCTTGAAACATCCATCCAAGATCAAACTCTGTAACTTCTCTGAAGCATTGGTTCCTGTCGCCAGTCTCCAGGCTTCTCCAAGGTTTGTTGCAACAAGCCCCAGGACCGCATATGGAACATTCAGGATCAACTTTTTCTTAAGCTTACTGTTCATCGTTCTTGCTCCTTTCTCTTTTCTGCGACCTTCTTAGGCAGAGCTGCAACGATATCCTTGAACTTGCTAAGCTTAGCAAGGATACTTGGTCGTCCTTCTTTCTGGATTTTCATCTGCTTTGCTGTATATTCATTTACCACAGCATTGATAGCATCTGCGTCCCTCGCTTTGAAGAACACGGAATACTTTGGTGGATCAAGCTCAGTGCTCTTTACGATAGCGAAATCAACGCCATACTTATTAGCAATCTTCTTGAAATCACCAAGGCCAGCTCCATCAATATCGATGGCCTGAGCACCTTGATCCTTTCGAATCAGATCCTTGACCTTCATTTCACCGTGCTCCGGATGAAGCTTGTTCTTAATAGCTTTGCCAGGGGCTGTTGCCACCTTCTTCAGATCATCAACCAACATTTCGGCTGTTGGCTTAACAAAATGTTCCGTTACAAAATGAGTAATTGGTTTCACCACTTCGTTTTCAACAGTTCTCGCTGCCTGGCCTAAGACTTCTTTTGAAACCTCTTCATTTAGCATTCATGGTCGCCTCCTTTCCTGTATTTCTGTAAAAGAAAAGGACCGCCATCTGGCAGCCCTTACTCATAACCAATTACACCTTCTAAGGATGTAACGATTACCTTTGCTTTCTTAGCGATAGCAATGTCATCCTTTACCTCGTCATTCTGCTTATTCCCACAGATCACAAGGAATCTTGCCCTGCGGAGAAGATCTTCCGACATCTCTTTCCTCCGCTTGTGTGAATCAGTATCTTCTGTAGAAAAGATTCCATCGAAGGCAAGCACCGGGCAGAGAGGCAGATATCCTTCATTGATCAGCTCACTACAGTATTTCTTTGCCTCTTCCTTCGCAACCACCGGATTCTTGTTCCAGGCAGCTGTCACATAGGCTCTTGGTATAGTTCTGCTCATATCACGCCTCCTTAAGAAAGCACAAGGGCAGAAAACTGCTGATCCTCTGATACAAGGGTAGCCATTCTCCCATCCAGCATGTCCTGCACAGCTACTATCTCCTCGTCTGAAAGCGGAAGTAATCTATCTCCACTAATTTTCATGACGAGCATGCTGCCTACAAAGAATCTGCCCTCCTCCAGGTCAAATGCCTTGTTATCATTGAACAGAACAATAAAGTCAGAGTCTCCCAAAATGATCGATCCACCACAGTTCTTGAAACCTTCAATAATTTCCTTAACCTCATTCAGATCAGTAAGTCGAAGATCTCCATTTGTTGCAATGATAAGTGCATGACGATCCGCTCTGATTGCGTTCTCATTTACTGCGTTCTCTACGAATCCATCTGTCAGAGGATTCAGTTTAATCTCTATATTCTTATTCATCTAATGTCTCCTTAAATAATCCCTGAAGCCATATCATGCTTCACCAAGGACTTGTAGTAGTTGTTCATTGTTAGAGGTGCGTTGTACAGAGCAGCCAACAGATACTGTTTCATATTCCTGATCAGAGTCGTATTATCAGACATACTCTGAAGCACAAACTCCAAGTGTCCCGAATCCAGCTTCATAAACCTACTCTTCACGATATCAATTGGACGCTGCTCTCCTGCAATACCAATGGTCTTTCTTGTCGAACACACGGTATCCAGAATAAGCTCTAGGATTTCATCAATAACCTCTTTGTCATAGGGATATCGTTCCTTCATGATATCGATTGCCAATTCCTCCATAAAATACTGACGGTACTGAGATCTCTCATCTCTTCCCTTCTTATCTGCAGAAGAGATTAGATTAGTATCTATAAATTCAGTATTATTATTCTCAGTATTATTACATCGTAATTTCTCCGACCCTAGACCCGGAACATCTCCGAGTCCAGAATCGGAATTTTTACGAGTCAAGAATCGTAAGCTCTCCGTATCAAGGAAGTTCTTCACATAGATCCTGGTAGGTTTCCCCTGGCCTTGCCGTACACGCTGAATCAGATCAATTTCTTCAAGCTCTACCAAAAGCTTTGTGGCCGTTTTATCTGAAATGTTCAGTGCCTTGCAGATACTCTTATTTGTCATATAGACAAAGATCCTGCCGTTATCATCGAACCACCCGCTTTTGTCGGAAAGAGATTCTCTATCCAGCAATATTCCATATAGAGCCTTAGCCGGTATTGTCAGTTTCTCGTATTCAGGCTCTGTAAAGAGCGCTTTCGGTGTGCGATAGAATACAAACTGCTCTGACTGACCTCTATAAAAATAACCTCGTCCCACAACATCACCTCTTCTTGTTGGCGTTGTGATCCTCCATAATCTTCTTCATGCAAGGCCAGCAATAGCTTCTTGCCCTTCCATAACAACAAGGAGTCTTGCAATTACAAGGGGAGGGAATTGCTCCCTCCCTTGTGTATGGTGCATGACCGCCTCTCTTTGTTCCTGAAGGAATCTGATGGACTATGAGGATAGATCCCTGTCTACTCATAGTGCCTCGCCTCCTCTGGACTTCTTCACTGCATCCTTGGCATGCTTCTCAGGTGCTTCCTTAGCAACCTCTTCCTTCTTGGCCTTAAGGTCATCAAGAAGAGAACCCTTGTCCGAATCACGCTCATCAGCATCTCTTTCAGCCTGACGTTCCTCGAACTTATCAGCCATCTCAAAGACATGCTCCTTGGAATCATAGTGATATACATGGTCGGTAAGCTGCTCTTCCGGTGCAACCTGAGTCGCATTGACTTCTCTTACCATTGCTTCAAGATCCTTTGCGGTCATCTCTCCATTATCTCTAACGAGGAGAACCTCATGGATACTGCTTGGAAGAACATAGAAGTCTCCACCAAGCTTTTCAGCTGCATCCTCAAAGAAGTTCGGATAAGCAATTACACCAGCTCCGTGGATATTGTCAGATACACCGGCAACAAACATCTGCTCATCAGCCGGATCAATCTCCGGAATCATTCCAGGTCCCATCATTTCAGTCATTACAACCGACATTCCTCTGATCTCAGAAGGTCTGATCTCTGGTGCATTTACCAATGCATCCTCACGGAGCTGATCATGGGTAACACCAAACTGTTCCATAAGATCATTTGTAACAAGTACGGAGCTTCTTCCCTCGCTGTCCTGCCCCAGGATTAAGCGATAAACAACTGCGATGTCCTCCATCTGTTCATGCGGAACATTCTGAAGCATATCTGCATTGCGATCAGCCGATACAACTTCCATTGCAAGCTTGGTCTTCATCTCATCATAGTTGGTAAGATCCTCCACGTTGATTTCCGGAGTATTCTCTATACCAGCAATAATGGAATCAGCTGCTCTTGCGACTACTTCGCTGTAGCTCTGGCCATCCTCGATTGCATCACAGATAGCACTGAGATTCGCATTCACACCGATACGACTTCCTTCAGGTGTAATGCTAAGTGCCTCGTAAGAAGCATTTAACTTCTCAACATGATGTTCACTGATGTCCGCTTTAATGCCATGCGCTTCAAGCATCTGACCAAGATCATCTTTAACTCTATCCTTAAGTTCTTCACTGTTCATAAGTTTGATTTCCTTTCTTTTGCATAGTGTTGTGTTCCAGGTCGTCACCTGATTTCGGGCAAAAGAAAAGCGCCAGACTCGCGACCTTACGATCACGAGCTGACGCTCTCAATTACCTTATTAAATTTCTGCAGAAAAAACTGACCTCTGAGGAAGTTGTTTGCTTCACTTCAGTAGATCCATTGTAATAATATCACAGGGATTTTCTTAAGAAAATGGATGGCAAGTGGACAATTAGTACCCAAAAGGTGGACAATTAGTACCCAATAGCCAAATATCATTAAATTCGCTATCTAAACAGGAGCCATGTATAACTCACAGCTCCTGTTAGCTATCTCATATACTATTACATTATAATCCGAGACTTTCTTTCCACTTTTTCTTCAGACCATATACACGGCAGTTCTTCTCATCATACTCAACCGATACATCTTCACCAGATGCCTTAATGATATTCATTTTTTCAGAGTCAAATTTCTTGTCTGCTCTTACTGCATTAGCTACTGAGGAATAAATTCCATCAACAAAGTCCAGCTCCAATACTCCATCTTCTGCCAAATCATTGCTCTGTCTAGTCTTACCGTTGTAATTTGCATAGAATACTACTTCATAGCTAGAATCTGTTACCAATGCAAGCAGTTCTACATCTGTAAGTCCTTTTTCCTCTATTTTAAGTACTTCATCATGAATCTGTTTATTCATAAATTACCCTTCTTTCTTCGCTTCAAATGTTCTGTATGACTTCTCACCTGTAGTCTCATTTCTGATTCCTACTCTTACAGATACTAAATTTCCTTCTGCATCATACTTCTTCAAAACAGATGTAACTGAAACATCACATCCATCTTCTTCCATATCAGCGATTTCATCATTTAGGCTCTCCATATCTTCATCGGAAATGTCGCCTTCTACATCTTCAAGTAAATCCTTTGATCCTTCTACATTATCTACTTTAAGATTACTTGTTTCTCCATCAATTGTATAAGTTCTTTCAATCTTAGATGGACGTGTAGAATCGCCTTCGTAGACAACATTACCACTATCTTGAACCTCTTTGCCTTGTTTCTTAGCCTCAGCAATTTCATTTTCCGACTTCTTATAATCACCGCGATTAACGGTATCTCTCATCGCAACGATATTCTCATTTCCAGCCGAACCACCAAGGATACGCGCTACCAAATGGCCACCATCATCTCCGGCTTCACGATCTTCACCGCCAGATTCCGTCTGAGCGTTAGTATCACGTTCATTTTCTGGCTCATATTTTGGTTCACCACTCCAGGTAGAAATTCTTCCATTTTCGTCTGTAGTATAGGTGATTCCATTTTTTTCATAAGTAGTGTTTGGCATTAAATCGCCATTCATCTTATAAATATCACCATTATCGTCCGTTTCGTATTCGTCGCCATCAATTTCATATGTTGAGTTTGGTTCAAGCTTTTTTTCTTCTGTTTCTGTTCCATCATAATCGCCACTATTATCCAGCATTTTAGCAATTGGACGGTCAAGATCCTTAAAGTCTGTAGTCTTTTCCATCGACTTTGCTTTTTCCAAAAGCTCATTATTTAAGTCTTTGAAAATTTCACTAAATCCCATATCCATATTAGAACACCCCCTTATTACGAAGGCTTGTTATCCATGCAGAGTATATTTCTTTGTAATCATCAGACTTAGCTGCCTCTGCCCTCATCAAGCACTGTGTTGATGCAATCGCATATTCAGCAGACAGGCCACTAACCTGAGCTTCAACTTCATGCATTATTCTATCTGTAAGCACATCGAACTCTGCTGAAGTATCAACCATAGGCTTGAGCCATACATTTCCATTTAATACTCCGCTCACAAGTTTCGAGAGACTTTCAAAATTATCATCTTTCCAGAATGAAAGTTCTTTACGCAACTCGTATTCATTTACAAGCTTCTTAACCAAAAGCTTGCTCTTAGTTGAAATCTCGGCTGTAGCCAAGTCAGACTTAATTGTATCAATATCAACGTCAACCGGATTTTTTACCCTTGTTCTTAACAACAACTCTAATAGATTTTTCTTTAATCTGTCCGTGGATCTATTCAGATGGATGACAGGCTTATACTGATACTCAGTTTCTTCGCCCTTATACTTCTGAATCTTACATAACACAGGGTCAACCCAATCATTCTGATAAACAACAGCTACGCCCTTTGGAAGCTTAGCAATTTCATCAAGCTGATCATCTCTTAAGCCAGCTGCTTTTCCTGCTAAGCGTCTATCGCTTTCATCCGGAAGTCGCATAATGATCTTTGTATTTGTATTTCTAATTGCAGAAATATCTACTGCACTTGGTGACTGATCAACAATCACAAATCCCTCACCATAGGTTCTCATTTCTGCGATTGCATTAGAAATCATTTCTACAGACTTTCCAGCTAAACTTGGGCTCTCCGGATTCTGCTCTGATGACGTTCTCTTAAGAATATTATGAGCTTCTTCCAAGATAGTCATATGCTTAAACGGTACGTTCATTGAATCAGCAGTAGACATTCTGTATTCACTTAATCGCATAATGAGAAGACCCATTATCAGTGATTTAGTCTCTAGTGATCCAATTCGACTCAAATCAACAACTACGTTCTTATCAAACAATACTTCACTCGGAATCTCGTTCGAAGCAAATATCTGTCCATTAAGTCCGTTAGTTAATGATTTCACTCTTGTAACAAGTGAACCCATGTAATTGCTCTTCACTTCTTCTGAATATGCAGAGCTATTGATTACTTCAACCAAACACTCCTGAAGATCCATAAATGTAGGATATAAATCATCCCCGTATGCATTTTTTGAAGATGAAAAATCCCAACCGCAATTTTCATATGATTTCAGAAGAGCATCTTTTAATACAGCCGGCATTGCAGCATACATCGGCCAGCATACATTAAAGATTTCAACTAATCGATCTACATGCTCAAGCACATGAATCTTTGAAGGGAACCTAAATGGATTAATTCTAAGAAGGTCAGAATACTCCGGATTTGTTCCAAAGACTTTTACATCAGGACGGTTTCCAAAAACATGTTTATACTCGCCCTTAGCAGGCTCAATCACCATGAAATTGGCACCCAGATTGTTGGTCGTCTGTCTAATAAATTCATAAATAGTATTACTTTTTCCGGAACCAGTTGATCCAGTTACGAATGTATGCATTGAAAGGCTTGCCTTATCAATTCTTACATCATTCGGACAAGCACTGCCCATATTGAATACTTTACCTAAATTGATACCGGTCTTAGATGTCTCATGTTCATATTTGACCACTTCTTTTCCGAAATCAGCATGTTCGATTACAGGAAGTCCACATACAGACTTTCTTGGAAGTCCCATGTGTATAGCCAATTCGTTTCCACTTACCATGGCACTAGGTGTAACTTCAATACTTCCTAACGATCCAGAATATTTAAATACTGGATGCATAAAATTCTTAACATATTGCTCAATGAGTTCAGTCTTATCCTTTTCAAAATTACCCCATGAGTTAATAGCTGCAATTTCTACCCCAGAGTTTTCACCACGCATGATAGCTTTATATGTTGCAGCTGCAATATCTGCAGCATACTGATCTTCAGACATAAAATATGCTGCGCATTCATACATTCCAAGGCTTTCAAATTCATCCATGCGCTTCAACTGCTTATCAATTCTAGTGAGCATATCTTCGACAGACTTATCATGTGCTGTCAATGTAATTGCATTGGACAAACCTTCAGTAACACTTGTTCCTGATGTATATGTATGAGTAGATCCATCTGATACGGCTGTACTTTCACCGTAAGTCTTAGCATTACTTGTAGCGGTAGAATCTGTCACAGTGCTTGCAAGTGCCGAGCCAAGTAGTCCAAGACCACCAGATACAACTCCGCCAACAGCAAGACTAACACCACCAGTTACAGGAGCTAATGCGGCACCAAGAATTCCAGCTGCAGCAGAAACACCCTTTATAACTTTCGATGTAGTATTTTCTTTAGATGTTCCATGTGATTCCGTTGTCGAATCAGTCTCTGATTCCGTTATTGTGTTCGTTGTCGATTTTGTCGTAGAATCACTTGTACTTTCATTCTTTCCTGTAGATGAATTTTGGGCATAGTTTACTTGCATTGTTGCAAATGGCGAAAGCTGGGTATATACACTCTCATATCCTCTTCTGAGCTCTCTAAGCTGATTCTGATCAGTAGAATTAGCAATAATGATACCTGTGTATTTTTGTCCCCTCATTGACAGTACAAGTTTCTCTAATCCCTGTACAAACTCCTGATTATTCTTAAGATTCTCTTCTCTACTATTTGCAACACATGATACGGCAGAAATACTATTTCCTTTAATTCCTGCCATGATTTCCTTTATTTCATCAACGTCATAATCCTGTGTCTTAATTCCAGGGAACTGACCAATCATTGCGTTCTCAAGTGTATTTCGAAGGGAACTTGTTGTCTTATCGGAATCCAGTGAGCGTACTCCCATATAGAAATCCGTAGTCTCCCCATCACTGTCAATAATTATGAAAATTGCAGTATCTGAAGAAGACAAAGTGTTAAACACACTTGCGAACTTATATGATGCAAATTCCTCCTTCTCGTATACCATCTCGGTAATTTTGAAGAATAAAACATTATCATCAATATTCGTATCCAAAATATCCTGACTTAATGGAACAATCTCTAAATTGGATAGATTGGTGATATAGTTCTTCAGAATAACATCATCTACAACTTGTAATGCAGCCTGATATCCTGCCGCAACATTGGCATATTTAGGAACGGGTACGGCTTCAGTTTTCGTTGATACATCATTTGCCATATGAGCAACCTCCTTAGATCTATTTTATGTGCCCATAATACCATCCCACATAGACACATTCTGTCGTTATGACAATTAATTCTCTCTTCCTGCGAAATACATCGCTCCGCCTGCAACTACAGCAACTCCACCGAGGATCGGTACTGCAATCGGTGCTCTAAACGCTAACCCTGCAACAACAGTGACTGCTCCTACTGTAGCAACAGCTATTCCAGCTTTCTGCACTGTCGATAATCCGCTGGATGTATTATTACTACTTGAATAAGTAGATTTTGATGTTCCTGTCTGAGTTCTTGTAACCTGTGGCTTGTATAATTTCTTAGCCATACGAACCAATAAATCTACTCTCTCCTTTGAGAAATTATTTACCACAGCAACCATCTGCTCATTTAGATATTCTTCATTCCAGTCATCTGGATTTCTAAAACTCTCCCCGTCATGTTCATCCATTAGTGCAGGCATCTGATCTTTTGCATAGTCAAGCATCTGCATAAAATCTTCTCCACCTGAACTTAAAAGAAGACTATCTTTTAACATAATTCTGACGCGAGTAACTTTTCCACTTTGAACAGCGTCCTTGAAATCCGATGTAAGTGCCATATCATTTCCTCCTCTGTATAATTTCACAAGCGGTCTCAATATCTCTGGCTGATTTTCTAATCTTTTCAATATCCTCCGTTAGCCAGCGTCTGTTACCATCCACATCCTTATTCATTTTAAGGATTCTATTTATCTTGGTTATTTCCCGTAAAATTGTGTCATAACTACTATCATTAGTTTTTGGTGCACTTCCCATTCCGCTAGTTGACATAGGTCTTGATATAGTTTGTGTAGGTCTAGGAACTGGTTTTGGAGAAGGCGCTGGAGTTCTTACCGGCACCTCTCCTTTGTAAATTTCTCTTATGATTTGTTTTACATAATTCACATGCTCCTTGGTAAAATCGTTTACCAGGGCAGTAAGCTCATAATTCATCAAGTCTAGTGTCCAAGGCTTCTCGGCTTGTTCAAGCGGATCTTCCGGAGTCATCCAAACCTCTACACCATGTGCCAACGCATAGGTTAATAATTCAGAGAACATAGAAAAGCTTTTGTCCACCAGCAAACTGTCCTTAAGCATTATTCTTATTCTCAATACATTATTCTCTTGTACTGTCTTTGCAAATTCGCTCGAAACTGCCATGTGTTCCTCCTAAATATCCAAGATAGCATTTACTTTTCTGTGAATTTCTTCGAGCCAATCCAGACGTCTCTGAGCTTCTTCAAGCTTCTGCTGTGCCTTCTTTTCATCAGTTGCACATTCCTTTAACTCGTTAAGCTTAGCTTTAAGTAACTTATCTAATTCATCGAACTTACTAGCAAATGCTTCTTTAATTCTCTTGGTTTCCGCTTTCGCATAAGCCTGTGCTGCAGAACTGTTTTCGAAAAGGTTCTCCTCAATTGGTGCAAAGAACTTGTGTGCAAGTTCCTCTCCATCGATGTACTCAACATTTTCATAAATATCTTTATAATGACCAGATTCCTGGAACCATGTCCAAGGCTTATACCACTTTTTATCTGTATTTGCCACCCACTCTTCACCAGTCTTCACTCTTTCAGTTTTTACAGATCCAGAGATAATGCTTGATGTATTTGATGGAATTTCACCTTTCATGATTTCAAAAGGATCAAGAACGACATCTCCAACATTTATCTCCTCTACAAGATCAGCAAGCTTTTTCTTGTACTGAGCGAGTAATCCTTCAGCACTCTTCTGCACATTGTTTGCAATTAGATTCTCTAGTTCTACCTGAACTTCCGCCTGGAGAGTTTCAGCAAACTTTGCAAACTGAGCGCAGATACTATCCGCTTCGTCTCTTGAAAGCTTCTTTTGAGTACTTGTCAGATGTTTTGTAATCTTCTCCTGCGCTTTCTTGATTACATTATTTGCAAGCTTCGCAATCTCCTTATCATAGTTGATTGCATTGATTTCAGTCTTGAACTTCTTTGCCTCCTCGCCACTCTGGAGTTTTGCCTCAATGCTGTCAATTCTTGCGACAATGGCATCTTTCTCTTCCTGTTTTGAAGAAATCTCTTTTTTCGTAGTTTCAAAAGACTGTGCACTTTCAAGCTTTTTAATGAATGTATCTACGATATTCTTGATCTTCGCTGTCTTTGCATATTTCAGGACATACATTCTGATTGCTTCTTCAACCGGAACAATACCTGAATGAATTAGTGCCTGTTCATTAGCATTTTCTTCTTCAATAGCTTTTGCTAATCTATTGGCAATAATTCCCTTTGCAGATGCCGGCAACGGCGCATAGTTCTCAAAGTACATCTCTTCATTTCTATTAAACTTACGTACTTTGCCCTTTGCTTCATATACATCGTCGTCATCGTCATCATCGCTCTCCGCAAGAATAGTTCTAATGTTCAATGCTGTAAGTGCAGATGCAGGATAAATATTAGGATTTTCAATTCCATTATCTGCTAAATAGTCTTTTACCTTTTTAATAGCAGCGTCGATACTATCTTCGCCCTTCTTAAAATCATCCAACTTATTCACTACAAAAATGAAACGATCTCTGGACTGTTTTCCCCCAACCTTCATACTTTCAGCTACGTGACCAAGTAAATTACTGTCATCATCAACTGCCAACTGCGTCGCATTCATAATGTAGAGGACAACGGTCTTTGAAGACTCTGATAACATCCTATATGTAGCTGCTTTATGCTCCGGATCACGTGAGTTATTCGGACCAGGAGTGTCAACAAGAACAAGTGATACATCCTCAGATGTTACAAAAGGAATATTACCTTCTACATGAATTCTTGATACTGCAGGGTTTGCGTTTAATCTCTCCATGATTGAGTAAGTAAGATCAGGCTGTGTCTCAATCAAATTACCTTCCTTATCAAATACTCTTGCTTCAAAATGATCCAAGTCATTATCTTTAATTTCTGTGATTGTAGCCGTACATGCTTCCTGCTTTGCAGGCATAAGTCTCTGTCCCAGTAATGAGTTAATCAGAGTTGACTTGCCTGCACTCATGGTTGCGACTACACTAACTTCAAAATCACTGCTCTTCGCCATTTCAAAAGCTCTAACAACATCCGGCTGCTTAAGCTCTTCAAATGGTCCTTTTTGAATTTCCTCAAAAATCTCAGCGATAGCCTGCTCTTTGTCTCTTACTTCTTTTGCAGGAATATGTTCAACCTTGATTTCAATTCCTTTTTTAGCAGCTTCCTGTGCAACAGCCAATACATCTTCATAATCCAATGTTGTACCCTGGAATGTAATCTCAAACTGCTTTGTACTACATTCCTCATAGAGAATCTCAGGAAGGTTATCTACCCACTCCTGAAGGCGCTGATCAGGAACATTTAACCTACTGTTACGCTTGACTTCTTTTCCGTCAATTAAGATCTCTGTTGTTACCTGATAAGGGTTGTACTTAATGAACACTTTCTTCATGATCAATGATCTCCTTCCTGATCAAAAATAATATTTTCAAGTGATAAAATTCCCGAATGAACTAGCACATCTGAAAGCTCATTACATTTATCTTTTGGCACTTCAATTTCGCATGGATAATACGTTTCATAAGCAAATTCTGATCTGCTCAGCTTTCGCTTTAAAAAATCTAAATCATCCTGCTCGTCCTCACTTAATTCTTCTCCATACATACTCATCTTCGCCAAATAAGCTGCATACGCTGAAATCGGATATACCTTTGGATTCTTAAAACCTATCTTTTGTAAATCCTTTTCTACAGATTCCATTGTCTGAGAAACTGAATCAACATTCTTCTTAAAACGATCCATACGATTAACAAGAAAAATGATATCGCCTGAATAATTTTCTTTTACATACTTCAGATGACGAATGTCATCATCAGAGCCAATGTTTTCAGCATTAAACAGATATAAAAGTAAATCACATTTTGTATTCTTTATTGTCTCGTTCGACATCTCTCGATGTTCTTTTTCCATTGATGAATTAACACCTGGAGTGTCAATGAAACATACCTTTGTATCTGTTTCCGCTATTGATCTAAACCTTGAGCCAACATGAATCTCTGTTGTTTCGTTAGCCTCGTTATCATCCATAAGAATTTCATGGGTCGCATCCAATTCAAGATCATGATCCCATTCATATATCAAACCGTCCTCACCGGCTTTGTTATGAAGATAATGGATTTTGGCAGTACAAGTTGCATTCTGCATCTTGTTCACTTTTTTACCTAACAAGGCATTTAATAACGTAGACTTTCCAGCGCTCATGTTCGCGGTTATCATTATTCTTTTTTCTGCTCTGCTATAAAAATCGCGATTCTTCCAAATCACTTTGTATACTGGTTCCAACCCTGGTATGGTTGCTATAGTCTCTCTATCTCCTGTTCCATAAAATGCATTAAATACTGCCTGCATTTTCTTTCTATAACGCTCTCCATAAAATTCAATTATCTTATTCAGCGCCTTATCACCCTTTTTCGAATTATCAAACGAACTTATAAATAAGCAATCCGTAAGAAGAAAATATCTGTAATGAAAAAACTTAAATTTTTCCAGAAAGCTCAGGTCTTTAATTTTGTCTTCGCTATCAGCAACACCTAATTTTGAGGAATACAGCTTTAACATCTGCTTGTCCCATACATCTCTGCTTCCGCTTTCAGAAACAAAATGCTTTAATAACGCCATATACTTCGTTTTTAATTCTGTGTTCATTTTGACAACGGGATGCAAAACCAAATATTGTTGAATTTCCAACATTGCTGCCTTCATTGGTAACACCTCACTTAATTTCAATATTATTAACCATATCGCCTTGGCTCCTAAGCCACATCTCGATACCCTTACCAAACACCTCTGCGGTGATTGTATACACTCCTTCCTTTTCGTTCTCTATTTTCGCTGTTGGTAACCTATCAAGAACTGCCTCGACGGAATTACCTGAATAATTAAACCTAACCCTTTGTAGTTTTCCTCCATACATAAACTGAATTCTTTTTTTAAATTCACCCTCTTCAAATCTGTTTGCGTATGGGATATTAAATTTTTCAGGTAGAATCTTGTATTTTTTGATTCGATCAATTCTATAAATCGTTGGGTACGAATCATCTAAAACATCGAAATCTGCCTTAATCTCTTCATTGTCTATAAAAGCTGTGATATAAAAGTAATATTCTGAGAACATAATAGATACTGGCTTTATTCTTCTCTTAACTAATGCCTTATCCTTAGTCCTTTGATATTCAATATCTACAAAATTATGTTCCCTTATTGCCTTGCCAATATCCCACATCTTGTCAACAAACTCTGATCGATGCTGTAACTCAATATAGTGATATTCCTCATTCTTAATTAGGTCATTTACCTCTTTTCGATTTACCTTTGGAACGCAACACTCAACAAGCCGTGAGATGAGTTTTGTCATTTCTTTCTTAGTAAAGGCCCGGCTATCCAATAGGATTTTACAAATAGCAAGTATTTCGCTATTACTAAGCTTCATTTCATAGATTTGCTCTAATCGATATCCCTTGGCGTTCCTATCATATATAACCGTGTTAATGATTCCATCTTCTGTTGAAGCAGTATCCATATAGCCACGGATATCTTCTATATCCCTTTGTATACTTCTCTCATTAACGCCATAAATTTGAGCTTCTTCAGCTTTATTGACGATATATCCATTCATCAGTTTTGAGTACATTCCCAAAACACGTTCTATCTTATCTTTACTTTCTGTTTGCATATGACCCCCGTATATTATAATTTTCCAGGATGACAGAACCTGTCATTATGCATCTTTTTTTACATATTTTCCGGATTTTATGCGCTCGTCTTTTGGTTTCTCGGCATCATCAGGAATAGCCCATGCATTACCAAATTTCTCTGCTCCATTAATTCTTCCTTCAAGGCAGAGAGTATTGATTCTTCGTTCACTTATTCCCCAGTTCCTAGAAACCTCTGAAATTTTCTTGTATCCTTTCAAAATGCACTCTCCTTTTCGAAAACAAAAAAAGTGGCATTGTGCTATTGCACAATGCCACTTCATATACTTACATAGTTTTCGGTAACTGGCTGACATTGATCAATAACGAGTAATCTTTAGTCCCTATAGTTTTGCGTCACCCATTTTCATGGGCTTTGCCATCGTTATTAATTGTAGACGATTACTCGAACAAAATCAATCAATACAAGGTATTTTATTGTGCATTATGTTATAAACTTTTTTATAAACGCAGTCCTTATCTATCAAATATTGCCACAAACACGCCTTTGGCAGCTCCTACAGCAGCTCCTACCGCGGTACCAACAATCTTGCCAGGGATTCCCAGGATCTTACCTCCAATTTCAGCTCCATCTTCGGCCCCATCGGTAATACAATCCCACACGGTCTCACCGAAATTTCTTTTGATCCCCTCCTTATAATTGTCTTCTTTGTCATCATGAAGCCAATTATCTTCTTCATCATTGATGTTGTCGGCAAGTGCAAGTCTTTTATCCTTAGGCACAGCCTTAATGATGTAGTATAAAAGTTTTGTGAGATTATATGGCTTATGCTGCTCGCCACCATCCTCCTTGTATCCTGCACAATAGTAAATAGGACGAATGCTTAGTCCAGTTGCCTCTTTTACTCTGTTCTGTACCGAATCAGCCTTCTTCTTAAGAAACTCCTTCAAAACTTCATCCGGCGCATTTTTTTCAACATCCCAATGTGTCCCTTTCATAGCAACATCTGCCTGATTAAGTGCAAGAAGGATTCGATCCTTTGCGTCGTCACCAAGTGCAGGAATCAATACCTTGTTAATGAGATCATACGATGTGCCAAGGTCTTTCGATGAAGAATCAAGAATTACTACAACCAAATCAATCAACGGATTTCCATTTTCATCAAGCTCATTAAGTTTTTCAAGAATAGAACGGCTAATTCTTTCGTCACTGGCAATTCCATCACCAAGTCCTGGCGTATCCCAGATAGTAAGATTATCAAGTTCAAACTTTTCAATAAAAGAGGTCTCCGGATCAACTCCAACACCGACCTTTGCAACATCCATATCAAACAAGGCATTGACCGTCGAACTCTTACCTGCACCAGTGGAACCCGTAAGCATAATATTTACCTTCTGATTACGAACCTTAATAAGTCTAGATAATCTCTTTGCCCTCTCACTGTCCGGCATATCAAGAGACATAATCTCTTCTTCTAGCATCACATAGATACTCTTCTTACCTACTTCCTTCTCGGAATTATCCACTCCAACCTCCTTCTCGATGTCTGCGATTTCTTCATCCGTCAGTAGTTCTTCGTTATCAATTACATTTTCAGTACTCATTGTGATTTCCTCCTATACTCAAAATCATTTGTTTCAGATTTGTCTCTTCAAATCTTGTAGTGTAACAATAGCAAAGCACATGGACAGATACTGTCGTTGTGAATTAATTTTTATAAAAAAAGAAAAAAGAACCAGAGCACCGTCTACCAATGCTCTGGTCCTTTACAATATGATGATACTTATTTTAAATCCTAGCCAAAAAACTTTTCATTCCAACCAAAACAGACTCTCCAAAATATCGAACCATTCTTGGGAAGGACCCAATAATCGTTCCTGCAATCATTGCTTCGAAAAACAGCTTCCAGTCTACCGGTGACATAAACAAGCAGCTAAGTCCGGCCAAAATAATAAAGCCCCCTATTAGTCCAAAGATAAAACCAAATACGCCACCTGCAAAATCAATCATGCAAATAAGAATCGTAAGTACAATCTGTACCGGTAACAGTACTACCTTCAATAGGAAATGAAGAACACTTCCAAATACTCTCAATGCGATCATAGTTGGCACCTCCTTATTTACTTAGGATCTGCTCCATAAACTGAATTACTTCCTTCTGTTCCTGACCACTCAGCTTCATAAACAGCTGATAATATGCTCCAAGTCTCTGCATACGATTTTCCTCCTCTTGATCTGCACCAAAGAGCAGCCAATTTGTTGTCACATGATATAAGCCTGCAAAATCTTTTATTTCTTCTGCTGTAACTGCTCTTTTCCCTGCCTCAATCGCACTAAGCGTTGGGCGTGACATTTCCATACTACGTGCAGCATCCTCTTGATACATGCCTACATTGTTTCTTGCTTCTTTTAATCTAATACCAATGGTTTTATCCATGCTGCGCCTCCATGTCAGCTTTTCTGACATCTTCAATATAACACATTTGCTAATCAATGTCAGTATTTCTGACATTGAATTCACAGATAATTCCAGACTCATGAAAATCATGAGCCTGGATTCATGATGTTATGCCTTCATTCCAGACCACTGTTCAAGCAACTGGAGAATCTGCATTTCCATTTCTCTTGCTGAGGTTTTCTGCGGAAAATACTTCTGAAGAATATTGCTATCAAACACCACTCGATTAAGGGGATTCTTCTTCTCTTCATCCATAATGCTTTCTATTAGTTCAGCAGTACATGTTCCTTCTTGACTAAATTTCTTAAGTCTTTGAGCCTGTGACAGGGATGGTGTTGTCTGCGCAAGTTCCATGGCCTCATAGAAGTCCTTCTGTTCCTCAGGCTTCATATAAGAGAGTTCTACCGCAGGATTAAAGGCAATCTTCTTTTCATCCACTAGATCAAGAAGCTCCGGTATAAGATTATTCAATCGTACAAATCGCTGAACTGTTCTTGCACTCTCACCGGTCTGCTTTGCTAACTCTTCATCTGCACGTAACCTCGTGCCAACTTGGCACGAAGTAAGGTCTGTTCTCTTGCCCTGGTGCTTAAGAGCTTCCATTTTCATCTTGTAAGCTTTCGCTCTTTCACTCGGAAGAATATGTTCTCTTTGCAAATTGGAATCTACCATCAAGATTGTAGCCGTGTCGTCGTCCATCTCTCTGACTATTGCCGGTATTTCTTCCTTTCCTGCTAAGATAGATGCATACCTTCTTCTATGGCCGGATATCATTTCATACTCTCCGTTTCCATCAGGACGAATAATAACCGGAACCAATACTCCATACTCTCGAATACTATCTACAGTCTTTCTCATATCCTCATCATCTAGAACCTTAAAAGGATGATTTTTGAATTCATGGATCTGATTAACTGGAATACTCACTACATGTTCACCGGTCTCTTGTCTATTCTCTTCGGTTGTAAAAATATCATCATAGCTCTTTAAGCTAATGTTAGTTCCTCTTCTGGTCATATTTCAGCACCTCCTGTGTTAATGATTCATACGCTTCTGCTACTTTTCCTGAAGGGTCATAGGCAAAAATACTCTTTCCCTCCGCACTCGTTTCTGCAGCTCTGACAGATCTCGGTATCTCTGTCTTGAATACAGTGATTTTGTTGCAGTACGTATTTCTAATTAAGTTGCTGATATCCTTGGCATAATTCGTTCTGGCATCTACCATAGTGATTAGAATTCCTTCAATGCACAGTTTAGGATTAATCTGACGTTTAACCTGATTGATTGTAGAGAGCAATTGCTCTAATCCCTTAGCTGATAAGTAATTGGCTTGAACAGGAACCAATGTTGCATCAGAAGCAGCCAAAGCATTTACGGTAAGCATTCCTAAACTAGGCATACAATCTAAAAGGATATAATCGTATCGCTCTCTAAGTGGTTCCAAGAACTGCTTAAGAATACGTTCTCGATTCATGGTATTCACAAGCAACACCTCAAGTCCTGCAAGTGAAATATTTGAAGGAATCAAATCTATACCTTCCTGCTGATGGATCAATACCTCATCCAATGCCACTGGATTCTCACTTATTGTTCCATTCAGAAGATCTGAGAGTGTCAGCTCCAGGTCATCAGGTCTCGGATACCCCAGGCTGATCGTCAGTGATGCTTGGGGATCTGTATCTATAAGCAAAACCTTTTTATTCTGTCTTGAAAGTCCAATTCCTAAATTCTCTACCGTTGTTGTTTTAGCTGTGCCGCCTTTCTGATTTACCACAGCAATGATTGTTGACTGCTTTTTCATACTGTCTCCTTCCAGTGTGCCATGTCATAGCTGACCTTGGCCGTGTAATAATGATCGATTGTTAATGGTGCGTTATAGATTGTTGCGAGTAGATACTGCTTCACATTTCTGATATCTGTGATTTGGTTTTTAAAGCAATCCAATATGTACTCCATATGCCCTGAATCAATTTTCATAAACTGAGCCTTTACAACATCTACCGGCTTGTCATCTCCGGATATCCGAATTGTCTTTGCCGTGCTGCATAAGACATCAACCATAAGATCAAAGATTTCATTGATCCGTCCGACTTCATAAGGATTGCTTTGGATAAGTATTTCTATGCTTAGCTTCTCCCTAAGATAATCCTCATACTGTTTTCTGATTCGCATCGGATCATCCATCCTAACCACCTTTACTCCTGGATTTGCTGATTCCGCCGATAGATTGATTAGATCAGTCTGACTAAAATCAGTTTGGTTAGTATTAGTATTATTAGTGAATGATTTCCATGAGTCCGGACTTGTGATTTTCACATCTCTGGACTCACGATTTTCATGAGTCTGTGAATCATGATTTTCATGAGTCACAATTTTGCTCTTTCTGTCTCCATCCCCATGCAGTCCCGTTGCAAAATCTTTCACATAGATTCTTGTTGGCTTCCCCTGCCCTTGCTTTTGGCGTTCAATAAGTCCTGCCTTTATCTCTAACTCCTTGAGCAGCTTTGTAGCCTTCTGATTTGCGCAATGCATATCAGCCATGATCTGCTCCAAGGTGTAGTAGATATAGACCTTGCCTTCTTCATCAAGCCATCCATTCTTAGCTGACAAGGATGATCTATCCAGCAAGAGTGAGTACAGAAACTTAGAATCCATTGTGATTCCTGCGAATCTATCATCTGTAATCAACATCTTCGGCACTTGATAGAATGCAAACTGTTCTGTTCCTCTTCCGTAGAAATAATCAAAACCCATTGGCGTACCTCCTTTCTTTTGTTTTGCAGAAATAAAAAAGACGCTTAACTCACAGGAAATGCTGTAAGCTAAGCGTCTTCCGACGATTCTTATTTTGTTTATATCAGACATATTCAAGTAGTGCACTACTGTCACGACGTAGGCTCTATTTTTGCACCTACTGTGTCGAGTTCAACAGCTACAATTACCCGAATATACTTTTTCAGATGCTTTCCACGCTCTGACCAATCGGTCTTTTCAAACGTGAAATGCTCATAAAAGTGCGTAAATTCAAGGACTTCTACTAATTCACCTTTTGCAGTAACACAACAGTCTCGACATGCCCCGTATTCGGGAACATATCTACAGGAACCACTCTCTGGACCCTGTAGCCCTTCTTCTGGAAGAGCAGCAGGTCACGCGCTAGAGTATCCGGTCCACAGGACACATAGACAACTCTAGGAATCTTGAGTTCCGCTACCGCATTGATGAATTCAGGTGTGCTTCCGGATCTAGGCGGATCCATTATGAGTACATCCGGCGCTTCAATCGCTTCAATCACTTCTGCATCGGTGCCAGCCTCTACGCCATTTTTTCTACGTTCGATATCCGCCAGAGCTCTCTGCATATACTCAGTCGCATCCATATTCACGAAACGAATATTCTGGATGCCATTCTCGCGGGCATTATTCTTGGCATCCTTAACCGCCTCACGGTTGAGTTCGACCCCGACCACCTGCTCCGCAGAACTTGCCATAAACATGCCGATCGTACCGGTTCCACAGTAGAGATCCCAAACCAGGTGATGTGCAATCTTAGACTTACGAGCATCCTTTGCGTGTTCGCTCCCACCCTTAGCCTGCGTCTTAGCTGCCAGCTCACAGGTCGCCATCTCCCGGGCCAGGTTGTAGAGCTTAACCGTCTGTGCGGAATTAATCTGATAGAAGGCATCCGGACTGATTCGGAAACGTAGACCAAGCCTGTCATCTACTACATATCCCGGTCCATACAGCACCACGTTTCTTGTGCCGAGAACCATACTTGTCTGCTTATCATTGATATTCTGGACTACGGTAGTAATCTCGGGAAACTTCTTACGAAGTGCCATCACGAAGTTCTTCTTTCCAGGGAACATAACTTCTCCGGTAACCAGAACTACCATGATTCCCTGGGATGCTACACGAACGAGGACATGGCGGAGGAAGCCTCTGCCGGTATCTTCGTTATATACTGTGAGTTTAAAGGAAGGCAGAAGCTTACGAATCTCTTCGATGATCTCATTCGCCTTCTGATCCTCTATCTTACACTCCTTGATATCAATGACTCGGTGAGAATTCTTCTCATAGATGCCACGCAAGATATGATAA
>Ga0256404_1001366_pt1 | contig 59437 bp, 49 predicted proteins | sample RumenRJG_01DNA_FD_185990 | JGI IMG/M metagenome (GOLD analysis project Ga0256404, IMG submission 185990) | Bovine rumen microbial communities from Lethbridge, Alberta, Canada - RJG_01 | ecosystem: Host-associated > Mammals > Digestive system > Stomach > Rumen | place: Canada: Alberta | collected... | reverse complement strand
ATGGTAACTATAAATTCCTTCCTCTTATTAAGTATTTCATCTTTAAGGATAAGTTAGTGATGGATGAAAATGGCCAACAACATGTTTCTCCAGAGTCTCCATTGGCAACATTCCTTGAGAATAAAGAAGATAATAATGTAGCCACAGCATCAGATGATTGGCTTTCAACAGTAAGAAATTAACCATTTAATAATAGCTATTATGTATAAAGTAAGTTTCAAAGATGACTTTAAAAAAGTCGAAAGATTTAACAACAAAGTTACTAAAGTAACATTAAAAGGAACAATCAAGAATGCCTGGACTTTAGATGATCTGAATATCCCACAGTCAATCTATGATTGGATGAGAAATAATAACTGCAAAGATCTTGATACTCTTGAAGTATCAGGTATTGCCATTAGAAGTGACAATGATAAAGATGACCCTGTGCTTGGTGAGAGACTTGCAGAGGCAAGAGCTAAACTCAAAATCTACAAGTTTATGAAGACTTTCTGCCATAAGATGCTTAAGTATTATGCACTAAAATTATATGGTACTAAAGCAAGTAATAATACTATTGTTATCAAAGTCAACCCAGAGAAAGATAGTTTATTTAAAGCTTATATGAAATATGATAAACTTGTTGATGTAGAGAATAATCATATCAAACAACTTCTTTATGACTATTAATTATGGGATTAGTACAGAGATCTCTTGAGGATATTAAGGAAAGAAGAAAGAATATACTTGAAGGAGGAGTAAATTGTATTCCTTCTCCATTTAATTCTTTTAGATATGATTTCCCAGGAGTAGAGCTAGGTACTTATTACCTCATTTCAGGGTCATCAAAGAGTTCTAAGTCTAAACTTACAAACTTTTTGTTTCTCTTCAATACCATTATCTATGCTTACAATAACCCAGAGGCTGTAAGACTAAAGATATTTTATTGTCTGCTGGAGGAAAAAGCAGGGAATATTCTTATGAAGTTCATGTGCTATCTGCTATATATTATGAATAACATAAGAATAGATATTAAGACTCTTAAGTCTGTAGACGCAGGAAGAATAGTGTCTGCTGACATTATTGATCTTTTGGAAAGCATAGAGTATCAAGGTATTCTAAGGTTCTTTGAAGAACATGTAGACTTTGTAGATGATAGAAATCCTACAGGTATCTATCATACACTTACTAAGTATGCAGAAACTCATGGGACTATACACAAAAAGAAAAAAGATGGCTATGACAGAGAAATATTTGACTACTATGAGCCAAATGACCCTAATGAGTATGTCATGTGTATAGTAGATCATATCAGTTTGATTTCTACTGAAAGAGGCATGGATCTGAGAAACTCTATTAAGAAACTTTCTGAATATCTGAAAATAGTACGTAATAAGTACAATTATATTCCTGTAGTAGTTCAACAGCAGAACTCTCAGACCAATTCTCTTGAAGCTTTCAAAGCTCTTAGAATTAGTCCTACACAAAGTGGATGTGCTGATTCTCAAGATCCAGCCAAAGACTGTGATATGATGATTGGTATTACCAATCCTTTTGCCTTTATGCTTCCAGAGTATCAGAAATATGATATTACAAAACTGAAGAGCTGGGCAAGATTCATGGAAATTGTGTTGGGAAGAGATGGAGAAAGTAATTCTGTATTAGCCCTATACTTTGATGGAGCTACAGGATATTATGCTCCATTACCAAAGTTTACTAATATTACAGAACTTAATAAAGTATATAAGCTCATTCAAAAGAATCAGGAAAGTATTTCTAAGTGACTTTCTATATTCTTTTTAGTACATTAAAAAGTTATTTGCCTAGGACATCTATCTTGGGTAATTTTGCAAACATATAATTTAGAGTAGAAGTAAAAATGAGTAACATTGTATTGCCTACAGAACGTAGGAAAGCCACAGACTATAATCCAAGGCTGATGGTATTATTTGGTAAACCAAAATGTGGAAAGAGTACCTTAATGGCATCTCTTGATAATAATCTTATCATTGACTTGGAAGATGGTTATAGGGCACTTAATGTTATGTGTGTACAGGCAAGAAGTGCTCAGGATATTTTCCAGATAAGGCACTTGATTGAAGAAAAGAATAAGGAGAATGGTGATAAGCCTTTCTATAGGTTTATTACTATAGATAATGCCACAAGACTTGAGGAAATGGCTCTTCCTTATGCAGCTGTTCTATATAGAAGAACTCCTATGGGTGCTAATTGGGGCATGAAGAAAGATAAAATGGGTATTATCCTTAAAGATAAGAATGGTAGAGCTATTGTTGACCCTAAAGCTGATGTAAGGCAGCTCCCAAATGGTGCGGGCTGGTTATATATGAGATCAGCTATTAAGGAGATGGTAACTATGTTTAGACCTTTGTGTGATACACTTATATTAGTATGTCATGTAAAGGATAAACAAATTAAGAAAAATGATGAGGAAACTACAGAGATGTCCGTCGATATGGCTAAACTATACTGGCCCGCAGCTTAGTAATAAGCTGATGAAAATTCCGTATATGCTGGGAGTTCCTAAAGCTTCAAGTACCAAAGTGTGAAAATCTTGAAGATGTAACAATGGATAATCAGCAGGTGTGACTTTAAATATAAAGTAAAACCTCAACGACTATAAGGGAATATCCTTATATAAGGATAGTGATATAGTCTAAACTCAAACCAAAAAATATGAAAGATAATAGTAATTTAGTAAAAAAGATTTGTCCACAATGTGGAAGAGTGTTCTATGTGAAAAAAGGTAGAGGAGAAAAATATTGTCCCAAGCATAGAAAGCAAAGGGAATTATATGGTAGATTCTTAGATTCTAATCCAAGATGTAAATATGATCCTAATGAATACACAATACAGGGTAATATTGTAGAAGTTCAGACTTATACAAAAGATGATTTACCTTATGTAAAATTCACTGTTTCACTGGAGGATATAAATCTTATTATAAATTACAAATGGTCTGCAAAGCAAAAAAGTAATGGTATATACATTGTAAATGGCAAGCTTGGATATATACATAATGTTATAATGCCTCATAGAAACGGATTTACAGTTGACCATATTGATAGAAATCCTCTTAATAATACAAGAGAGAATCTTAGATATGCAACAAATAAGGAACAAAACTTTAATCAAAAGAAAAAAGATACAACTTTTGATATTAAAGGTATACAAGAAAGAAATAATAAATATCTTGCTTACATAAAACTATGTAATAAAAGATATTTGAGTCCTTATTATCCAAAATATGAGCAAGCTGTATATGCTAGATACTTATTAGAGCAACTTTCTCCATATAAAATGATAAATGGAAATATGTCTCAGTATATATCAAAATTATCAGAGGAAGAGAAAGTCTTAGTTAAAAAATGGTTTACAAATAGATTTAAAGATCGAGTATAAATGGGTAAAACAGGTGACATTATCTGTGGTGAAGCTGATGCTATTGGCTATGTAAGTAGGCAAGGTAATAAGACTATTATTTCCTTCAAAGGAGGAGATAATAACATTAGAGGCTCAAGACCTGCACATCTTAGAGAAAAAGAGTTTGTAGTAGCAGAATCTGATGCAGATAGTAATGTTAAGGTGGATATGAGTAAAATCTTCCTTGACAATAAATAAATTTAATCAATTAAACAACAATTTAAAAATTATCAACAATGAAAAAGAGTATTTCTTTCGATGAATTTCAGAGTGTAAAACGTGTAGCACAAGCTTGTAATCCTCTTAAGGTAAAGAGAGATAAGGTGCAGGCTAAGATTGAAGCCCTTCAGGCTGAGTATAATGCTTATGATACTCAGATTTCTGCTCTTGAGGCAGGTATCAAGAGTATTATTGGCTTCCGTACAGAAGAGCTTGTTAAGAAGATCATTGTGCCTGGAACAGATAAGAATGGTAAGGAGATTAAGACTACCAAGTATGTTCCTACTGATATTGTTACTTATGATAAGGACAAAAAGCAGTATGTCATCACTATTCCTGATGCTTCAGAGGCTAATGAAGATACAAATGCAAGTGATACTGAGGAGGAAGTATCAGAGGATGCACAGCAGTCTAGTAATGAGTAATTTCTAATAGATAATATATTTAACAACAAACCATTTATAAACATAAGATTATGATTAATTTTTCATTCCTTGCAATTGGTAAGACAGGTGAGTCAAAAGAGGCAGTAGAGTTTAAGAAGTATATTGGTGTAGGAGCTTCTACAGTATTAGCTGTTAATCCTACTAAGGCAGAGCTTGAAAAGATCTATGGCACTGACAATATGAATGAGCCAGAGTATCTTAAGGAGGATGACAAAGGTAAGGCTGCCTTCATTACATTCATTGTTAAGACTGATCCTGACCAGTGTGGTGGTGTTGAGACTATCAACAGATTGATGTTTACTCTTCGCAATACTCCTGCTTATAATAAAGATCAAACCAAGGTTCAGGTTATTGATGACTATGGCAATAGCACTTGGGCTTCTGTAGAAGATGCAAAGGCTGGAAAGAAGCTCCTGTCTTCCAGTGGTAAAGAGCTTAAGATTGCTCCTAAGTATCGTATAGCTTGCACTGGAGAGGCTGACCTTGTATCCTTCCTTAAGACTTATCTCTGTGTAGATGATGCCTTTAATTATGTAAATGGCTCTTGGGTTCTTAAGGACAATGCTTCTGACTATCTGTTTAGTCTTGAGCATATCAAGGATTATTTCAAGGGTGATTTCTCTGAAATCAAGGAGGCTATTGCTCTTCAACCTAATAATAAGGTAAAGCTACTCTATGGTGTACGTACCACTGATGAAGGTAAGCAGTATCAGGCCATTGCTGCAAGGGATAGATTCTTCTTGCGCAATTCTGCTGGTTCTAAGGCTTATGAGAGACTTGAAAAAGAGCTTGCCAATGTTAAGCAAAATGGTGGTTGGGCTAACACTGAGTATAGAGTACAGGAGCTTGCAGAGTATAATGTTGAGGCAACCAATCTCAATGATGCTCCTTTAAATGATAGTACAGAATCTGAGGATGATCTTCCTTGGTCATAAATTAATCGTTTAGCAATATTTCATTATGGTGATAGGCAAGACAGCATCAAGTATTTCAAAGACAGAGATTCTCCAGCATTATTCTGAAACTGAAGTGTTATCCATAGTTTTTCCATGGATTAAATCTCTGCCTTGTCTTGTCTGCTCTCCTTTAAGACAGGACAATAAACCATCATTCAGTATATATGTCACCAATGGTGGACATATAAGGTTTAAAGACCATGCGACTGGAAAGAATGGAACATTGCTTGATCTTCTTTGTCAATATTGGAACTGTACTATCTCTCAAGCTCTTGAGAGAATAAGTAAGTTCTTTGTTGACAAAGATAATATTGTCATCAAGCCTAAACAGATTAAGACATTCACCCGTAAAGAATATAATCATCTTACATCTCTTCAAGTGGCAGTACGTCCTTGGAGAGATTATGACTATGCTTATTGGAGCAGCTATGGAGTAGAAAAGAAATGGCTTCACTATGCTGAAATATACCCTATATCCTTTAAGATAGTCACTAAGAAACTATCACTAAAAGATAAAGGTAAGAGATATATCTTTCCTGCTGACAAGTATGCTTACTGCTTTGTAGAAAGAAAAGAAGGTAAATTGTCACTAAAGATATACCAACCTTTCAATACTCGTGGTTATAAATGGTGTTCTAAGATGGACAGCTCTGTTATTGGTCTGTGGACTAAGATTCCTAAGACTGGTGACAGGGTTGTCATCTGTAGTTCACTTAAAGATGCCTTGTGTGTCAGCTGTCAATTACATATTCCTACATTGTGTTTGCAAGGTGAGGGATATAATATGTCTGAAACAGCAATCAATGAGTTAAAACGTAGATTCAATAAAGTATATGTTTCATATGATGGTGACAAAAGTGGAGTAGATGATGCTAAAAAATTATGTGAAAAAACAAAATTCATTAATATACCTTGTCCAATAATAGGCAAAGCTAAAGATTGGTCAGATATATTTCATTACTTTGGAAAAAGTAGAATGATTTATGAATTTAATAAAGCCATTTCTTCTTGATGCTTCTTAGTTTTTTCATGTAATTCATTAAGTATCCTCTCTCTATTCTTTAAATACCATTCATGCTTCTTATCTTTTCTAAGTTTATTTTGCTTTGTATAGTATTCTTTATAATTCTCTGGATTGTTACACTTCCAACGTTTATTAGCTTCTCTATGTCGCTTTATACGTTCTTCCTTTGGTAAGGCATTATCTTTTTCAAATTGATTAAATGCTATTCTTCCAGCAGTTAATGCATCTAGCATATTTTGAGTAGGTGGAATATCTTTCCAACCTTGATTTCCTCCAGGTAGAATATTATATAACTTCTTGCCTTTACTCTTATAATCTGCAATATAGAAAACTTCAAGTTCATTTAATCGTTCTACAAGATCTTGCTTAGAATCTGACTTAATGGTTTCAAGGATTTCCAAAGTAAATTGTTCTGGATGGGCATGATATTCATTATCAAAATAAGAATGAGTATCAGTTTTCCCTTTTCTATGAGACCAGTCTCTTTTCTTTAATCTATCTCTTGTTTGCCCGATATAATACATATCTTGAACAGAATTGTAGTATCTATAAATATATCCTGTCATAAGGTAAAATTTTTATATTGTTTAGCAAAGATATTAATAAATACCGAAGGTTGTACTGAATTAAAAGAACTGCTAAGAAAGTTAAATAAGTTAACTTAGATACTGATATTAAATTTAATAAATTATTTCAATAACCATTAATTATTTATAAACATGAAAGCAACAATTGTAAACACCGTAGACAACACAACTAAAGTAGTAGAACTTCCTGAGGCTGTAACAGATCTTAGTGGACTTAAGCACTTTCTTAGTATTAGTGATGGGCAGTTCTTTGAGGGTACTACTCATACAGATCTCACAAGTGATAGACAGAGTATTCCAGCTATCCCAGCTGACAAGGCTGATAAAGGCTATGTATTCTTTGTATCACCTGCACAAAATAAGTTTAAGAATGGTGCACTTACACGTAAAGAGTGCTATGCTTATGTCAAGGAACATAATCTTGGGGATCTTGTAAAAGAAACATTTGGACGTAACTTTACACAGGTTTCTACCAATGACCTCAATAATATTATTTGTAATGCAGGCAGAGTGTCTGATACAGCTACAGCTCCTGTAGATACTGCTTCTACAGATACCTGTAATCAAGAGGCAGCTGCTGCACCTACTGTAGAGAATACTTCTGTTCCTGCAACAGAGAAGGAACTCTGGAAGACATTAGTTAAAATGCTTAATACTGTTGATGCTACAGAATGTAAGCAGCTGTATACTACCCTTAGTGCTGGTATAGATAAGGTATTCCCAAATCCTTATTCTGCCCAGGATCTGGCAAATATGCATAGATAATATCACCATTAATTTTTTATTCATAGGCATACTATTCATAGAGGATAGTATGCCTTATTTTTTTATGTTATTATGGCAAAGTTAGAAATAACAGAAGAGGAAAAACTAACGCTAAAAGAGCTCAATGCCATTATAAAAGCATTTAAAGAGTTCTATCCTGAGGATAGAATGGATATACAGGCAGCAAATAGTCTAATATTAAAAGCAATAGAAGATGGTTATGATTCTTTTCCAGATAATGAGAAAGAGGATCTTTATGCTGTTATATTAGATCGTGGAATAGAAGTACAAATCATAGTTCACTATGATAGTATTGAACTTACTAATGATAATGGTAATAAGTATACTATTTATGATGTATATGTTAGGCATAAGTTTCCATATCCTAGTCTCAGTCTTGCAAGAGCTTCTTTTACAAAAAAAGAAATAGCTAAAGGATATATTCATTCCCATGTACCTAAGGGAAGATTTACTGACTTTAGAGATTTTTGCTTAGGAACAGGTGATACTCCTGTTAATATTATAAGAGCTAATATTAATAAAGCCTTACGAGAGCATAACACAGATAATATAGGACTACTTACTAATATTTACATTGTTCAAGTAGAAAGAACTCTTAGAATTGAAAGTAATGAGGGAGTTCCATATATCTCCTTTACAGACATTACCTCAGATTATAATCAAAGCCCTATTGAGGTTAATCCAAGTTATTACTTTGAACATTCTAATTCTGTTCTTAATAGAATAAAGAAATTTATTATCTACTATAGTAACTTGAGACTTGATGACTTCTATTATGATGGAAAAAACTGGCAACTCAAGGCTTCTGATGCTGAGTTTATCACTCGTGTTACCAAAGTAGCAAAGAAGAGTAAACTCATACTTAGCAGTATGTATGAAGAAGTATACTGCATAGGTGGACTATATTATTGCAAGAAGAATCAAAAAAATTATTATCTGAATGAAAATGCCTACATGTATTTTAAATTTAAAGGTGAGTATCCTACAGTTAAGATATTAGCAGATCATTCTAATGAAGAATACTATAATGTCAAAATCCTCAAACTGTGTTATATAAATCTTATTTATAATTATTTAATCAACTTAATTAATAGTGTTTATGCAATCCAATCAGAAGACAACTTTCGTTCAAGAGCACACAAAATTAAGACTCATCTTCTCAAAACTTTGTGAAACCAAAGTAAGGGCTCTTTGTAATTTACTGCCTAATAATGAATGGAGTGGTGCAGCATTCTATACCTATATAAAAGAGAATGGAAATATTGTACTCAAAGTAGAGGACTTTTGTCTACAAGATATAGGAAGTGGCGTATATACAGAGTATGATATGAATGGTGATACCGCTTCTTATTATGCTGAGCATATTGATTCACTCTTAGGATGTAAGATAGCTACTCTTCATTCACATAATAAAATGGCTAAATAGAGCTGTTAGATTTATTTATAAATTTGCAATGTGGTCATTTAAAACTGAGTTAATTGCTGGAAACTCCTACTTTAGTTCACTACTAAAGGGACAATCAGCAGCCAATCCCTTGGTTAAATGCCTTGGGCAGGTTCAGAGACTAGCAGATGAAACTATTGTAAATCCTTATTTACCAATAGAATATAATTCTGCCACGAATGCTCAGCAGCTACTATAAATATTTAGTAGTTGAAGATATAGTCCGAACTGTATAGTAATATACAGAATCATAGGATAAAGAGCCTATGAGGTAACATAATGGCGTTTTTCAGTGGTACAGATATGTCAACCCTGCATGAAGCCAGCTCTCAGATGAACAATGTGTTGTCTATAATTGTTAATAATGCTGGTTCATATGTTGCTAAATTTACACAGAAGGAAGAGGTACATCATGATATTCTTACTGTACAGACAACAAAAGAAATTAGCACAATGTCTTATATGGGAGATGAAAATAAATCAAATAGTAGTATCTACCATACAAGCAATAGAACAGCAGATGATTTTACAAGAATACTATGTTATGACTGTGAAATTGAAAAGCCTGCAATTGACTCAGCAACTCAAGAATACAAGAGTATAGAGGAGCAATATAAAGTAGAAGTAGCTAATATTATAGCAGCTAAAGAGGAAGAGAAAAAGAGTAAAATCACTGCAAATGCTACTAATATTGCATCCCAATATATGTATCCATATTATATGGATAAGGACAATAATTCTCATACAATAGGAGAGTTGCTGCAAAGCATTTACAACTTATCATTTAATATATACTCCTTTGTACATAGTACAGATGATAATGTTGCTGCTTATAATCCTTACTTACTCAAGAAGCACGGATCATACATATTTTGGGTAGCATTTATTGATGCTTGGCAAGATTTTTTCAATCCATCAGTGCAACAGATAGATCATGTATACAATGCTATAATGTCAGATAAAAGAATTGATGACACTGAAAAGAATAATTTATTGTTGGTCTTAAGTGATGTAATTTGGGATTTAGAGGAGAGCAACACAGAAGAAGCCAACATCTTTGGTAATAACAATATTCAAAACATTAATACAACTGAATAATGCAACAGTTTTTTTATGGAACAATCCAGACAATTAAGCATAATTCCTCACTAGATAATAACATTAGTGATGATTGCTTTGCTTATCTTATGGATAATGGAATCAGTGTACCAAAACTTAATAGTATAAGTACTGATTTAGGCAGCTTGTTTACAAATATTTTAGTAGACAACTATAATAAATTACCTGTTTGTGTTAGTCATACTGCATATACTTTTTACTTTAATTTCCAGTGTAATAATAAAACGATAATATTACTGCCTTTAACAACAAGATGGGTGCTTTATTATCTTAAAATGTTTGGAGTTAAAATTAAGGTAGAAAAAGCTTATAGATCATTGCTTGATGACTATGACAAATTTATAATGGATCTTGTATTTATAGGTAAATCTGATATTTGTATACCTGTATTTAGTGAGTATATTAAACAATGTAAGAAAATAAAGTTTAGAAGCTCTCCTTGGCAAAAAGAGGAGGAGGAAACAGAAACTCCTAAGAGTAAACTTACTGATGTTAATGCAAGATTTAGAGGAGCAGAGTGGTTTAGAGCTGCACAAAATAATGTAGCACTTGTTGGTGCTGGTGGACTTGGATCAAATATAGCAGTATCTCTTTGCAGAGTACTAGGAGATAAAACACTAAGAATATATGACAAAGACATTATTGAGCAGAAAAATCTTGCTGGACAGAACTTTGGTATATCAGATATAGGACGTATTAAAAGTGCCGTAGTGTCAGTACAATGTGAAAACTTTAATCCATATATACACACAAAAATTAAAGGAAACTTCTCTCCAAGTGACTCATTTGATGATATTCCTATAGTTATTACTGGTCTTGATAATATGGCTGCAAGACAACTTGTGTTTAGTAAATGGATGCAACGTATAGATGATTTTAAAGAGTGTTTAAACTCAGATTGTAACAAAGACTGGTATATGTCTCAACTTAAGTTAAGTTTACTGATAGATGCAAGACTGAGTGCTGAGAAATGGCAGATTCTTTGTGTTGATCCATCTAATGAAAAGGCTATAAAAGAGTATGAAGATAAGTGGCTATTTGATGATAGTGAGGCCCAGGAAGATGTATGTAGCTATAAACAGACAGCCTTTGCTGCTCAGATGTGTGCTGGATATGTAACTAATCTGTATATCAATTTCTGTAGTAATCTTAATAAAGATATTAATGACCCTCTTAGAAGATATGTACCATTCCTTACAGAGTATGATGCAACACAAATGATTTTAAGATTTAAGGACTTATGAACAAAAAGATAAATAAATTATATACTGTCTTTACTGATGCAGTAATTGTCTCTGATAGTGTGTATCTTAATGCCATAGAAGGATTTGATGTTATGGATAAAGGGCAGATAATGGCAGATGGTGATTTAGCAACCCTAATTGGAAATAAATCTCTATTTGGAAATATAGCTGAAAGCGTGATCTATAAATATTCAAATCCTGTTACTTCTGAGCTGTGGTTTTTATCAAATTATTTTATAGCTTACAGTAGAGATGATAAATCTATACCTGAGATACTGATGGTAGTAACAAGAAGTACATGTATTGCAAAGAGTATTACTGTGCTTAATAACTTCCAGTATGCACTTGGAAATATAAGAAACATTAAAATAGTCTCTTCATTAGGATATTTAAGCAGCCCTACACGTGTAATTCTTAATGCTTGTTGTGATAACTATAAGTGTGATAAGGTTAAGCTGCCAGTAGTAATATGACAATAGAAGAATACTTTGATGACTGGAGTAAAATAGTTAATATTGGAGAGGCAAGTAGATTGGCAATTAAGCTACAGAGATCTAAGCAACTTATTTGTCCTAAACTGTGTGATATTTATTATGCATTCAGACTCTGCAAGTTTCATAACTTAAGAGTAGTGATTATAGGTCAGGATCCCTACCCTAACTATACCAATGGACGTCCTGTAGCCACAGGCCTTGCCTTTGCCAACTCTTCAGATACTCTTGAGAAAGACTATTCTCCTTCCTTGAAGGTTCTAAGGGATTCATTTATTAACTTTGGTATGCCTCATGAAAGTATTAACTTTGACAGCAGTTTGGAGAGTTGGGAGAGACAAGGGGTGCTGCTACTCAATACAGCACTCTCTTGTATAAAAGACAAAATAGGTAGTCATACACTCATGTGGAGACCCTTTATCACATCCTTTCTTACTAATCTCTCAAAAGCTGCAACAGGCATTGTATATGTGCTAATGGGCAGTGATGCACAGTCACTAAAACCCTATATTAATGATAGGTTTAATTACATCATAGAGACTAAGCATCCTGCTTATTATGCAAGAACACATAGTCAAATGCCTAATATATGGAACAAAATAAATCAGATTCTTATAGACCAAAATGGCTATGGAATTAAATGGTATAATTCTTAAATTATGAAAGCATGAAAAAGTATGTTCTTAAAGACACAAATGAAGTAGTAGACTTTGGTGACATCATTGAACTTGTTCTCATCAAGAGTAACCCAGATGGAACTGATAAGCATAGAGTAAAGATGGTTAAGTTTAGTGAGGAGCTTATTCCTTTGCTCCTTGAAGAGGGTATTCTTGATGTTCAAGATGATGAAGATACTAATGAGGAACTTAAAAAGAAACCTTTGATTGATTTCTCTAAAGATGATGATACCAAGGAAGATAAGGAGGATGAGGATTCTGAAGATTCAGAAGATTCAGAAAATTCAGAAGAGGATGCTTATATGAAAGAATTTATGGATGCTCTTGTTGATACTCTTGAAACCTTAGGTAAGTCAGTAAAGGCTGTTGATGAGGAAGTTTATAGCTTATCAAAGAGAGTAAAAGCTCTTGAGGAAAAGAACTGCTGTAAGAAAGGAAGATGTCCTTTGACTGAGAAGGAAGCTTTTGCTGATAAGGATGATTTTATCAATCATGTTTTCACTACTAATAAAGCTATTAAGGTATTCCTTAACGGATTTATATCATTAGCTGATGATTGAGAATAAAAAGATAAAGAATGCCCATCCTAAAGAATATAATGGTATTCAATTCAAGTCCCTTGCTGAGGTAATGGTCTATAAGACTTTACTCAGTAAGGGAATTGAGCCTAAGTATGAGGCTGAAACATATTATATTCTTGATGGAACTACAGTAACTGTACCTTTCTATACTAAGAATAAGTTTAAAAGAAAAAACCATAATATAGAGGTAGTCAGCAAGTTTACTTGTAAGGATATGAGACCACTTACTTCTATGATTTATACACCTGACTTTACATTTGACTATAAAGGAAAGCATATAATAATAGAAGTAAAGGGATTTTCTACAGATACCTTTGTATATAGGTTTAAGATGTTTAGAGCATCACTTGAAAAGAGGGAAGATAAAGATAAAATAGAATTATGGGAGATATACACAAAAAGGCAGTTACTTGAGTGTTTAGAACATTTAAAACAAGAAACCAATGGAAATACAAAAGGAACTTAAAGACATTGCATGGAACGTAACAGAAGAACAATACAGAGCAGATCCTGCACTCTCCTACTCTACTCTTGCAAGATATGAGAGAGAAGGATTTAATAATCTTGATCATCTGTTTGACCACATAAGCTCTCCATCTCTTACCTTAGGTTCATGTGTAGATACCCTTATTACAGGTTCTCAAGAGGAATTTGATAAGCTGTTCTATGTTGCTGATATTCCATCTATAGGAGATAAAGAGAAAGATATTGCTGATAATTTGTTTAGTAAATATGGAAATCAGTATTCTTCTATGGTAGATATTCCCCAAGAGAATATTCTTACAGTAGCTAATGAACTTGCTTTTCAAAAGAACTGGAGGGATGATACAAGAGTTAAGGTACTTAGAGAGAGATGTTCAATCTATTATGCTGTTAAAGCTAATGCTAGTGATAGAACTGTTATAGACCTTAATACTTATTATAAGGTATCTGCAATGGTTAAAGCACTAAAGGAAAGTCCTTCAACTCATGGTTATTTTGCAGATAATGATGAAATGTCTCCTGTTAGAAGATACTATCAACTAAAGTTCAAAGCAAAGTTTGAGAATGTAGAATATAGATGTATGGCGGATTAACAAAACTATTAGATAACATAAGTAGTTTTATTATTGAAAGTATTTGATATTCAACTATTATTACCTTTGCTCATACAACGAGTAAAATAATTGTTATGGGCAAATTAGGTAAAAAAGGAATAAAGAAAGAGGAAATTTTAAAGCTATATAATAAAGGATTAAATATAGCACAAATTGCAGAACAATTGGGATGTGACAAAAGTAATATATCACATAGACTAAAAAGAATTGGAATATGCTTTAAACGTGATTATTCAAAAGTAAGAAGAAGTAGAATAAATAGATATGAAGTGGATACAGACTTCTTTGAAAATATTGATACAGAAGCAAAAGCATATTTTTTAGGTTTAATGTATTCTGATGGAAGTGTTTCTGAAAATCAGTTTTATATAAAATTAAAAGACGAAGATATACTTCAGAAATTTAAAAAAGAGTTACAGACAGAGGCACCAATTAGAAGAATAGAAAAACCTTGGAGTATGTATATTTTAGAAGTGTCATGTAAGAAACTTTGCGATCAATTAATTAATCATGGTTGTGTTCCAAATAAAACAAGAGTCTTGCAATTACCAAAATTAGAAAAGAATCTATATAGGCATTTTATTAGAGGCTTTTTTGATGGTGATGGTTGCTTACAGCTACAAGATAAAATTTATCACTGTAGGTTTGACTTAACTTGTGCTTCATTAAAATTCCTTGAACAACTTAGACCTATTATAACAGAACATGCTAAATCTAATGGCTATTTAGGAAAAGAAACTAAATATGATGTTTGGCATTTAAATTATAGTGGTCATCAAGTAGTTCAAATATTAGATTGGCTTTATACAGATTCTCACTTTTATTTAAACAGAAAGTATGTTAAGTATCAAATATTGAAACAATATTAAGTTCGCTAAAAATTGGGTGAATTGCTGGAAAGCCTTAGTTGGTAATCAGCAGCCAAGCACAAGCTTAACAACTTGTGAAGGTTCAGAGACTAACAGTTGAAACTAATAACAGGAGTAAATCAGACAGTGATTAAGCGGTAGAGGCTGAATAGCTGCCAAGACCAAGCAGCGTGTTGGTGCAAATCCAACCTCCTGACATTAGAATATAATACTGACACGAGTGCCCAACATTCCAAAGGAATGAAGATATAGTCCGAACTACAGATATAACTGAAACTGTAGAATTGAAGGATAAAGAGCCTTCAAGATAACAAAATGTTAATTATTGTAAATTATGAGAGTAAAGATGTCTACTTAATTGATCTCAAAACTAGCCATAAAAGTGAATGGGACTTTTATAAAAGCTTTATAGATTGGTCATACAGTTGCCAAGGGCGTTTGTACTATAGGATAATTGCGGCAAATTTATATAAGAATCCATATTTTAAGGACTTTAAAGTTCATGACTATAGGTTTATTGTAGTAAATAAAGACACATTAAAGCCATTAGTTTGGGAGTTTAAAGATACCAAGAAATTTGGTGAATTAACTTATGGTAGGAATAATCAAATAGTTATAAGAGACCCCTTTACAATAGGTAAAGAACTTAGAGCATATTTGGATAATAAGCCAGCAGTACCTAATGGTATAGATGAAACTGGTACTAATGATATAGTTGAATGGTTGAATAAATTATAGTGAAAGAAGAAAATATAACATATTGCGTGTATAGACATACTTCACCATCAGATTAACTGTTTGAAGAAAAATAATAATTTAATTGCTTAAATATATGATAAATGATAATTAAAAAAAGAGACAATAGTACAGAAGAGTTTGATATTAATAAGATTATCAATGCTGTAGATAAGGCATATAAGGCTTGTGGCTACAGAGGTATAAATAAGCGTATTGACAATGCTATTAGAATGATGAATTGGAGTGACTATAATTCTGTAGAAGCTATACAGGATGTTGTAGAAAACTACCTTATGGCATCTGCTGAATTTGCTGTAGCCAAGGCATTTATCCTTTATAGGGAGAAGCATAAGCAGGCAAGACTAATTTCTCAAAAGTTAGGCTATATTCATAAGTATGTAGATTCTAATGAAAATGCAGCTAATCTTTCAAATACTGATGATAATGCCAATTCTAGTAAGAAGACAGCAGCTACTCTTGAAAGTGAACTCTATAAAGATACTAATAGAATCATTCAGAGGAATCAAATGAAAGAGCTTCTCAATGAGATCAAGTCTCCTTATAGAGATCAGTATATCAAGGATTTGGAACATCATATTATTTATCAGCATGATGAGACAGGTCTCTTAAAGCCTTATTGTTCTGCATATACTCTTTATCCTCTGCTTATTGATGGCACAAATAATGTTGATGGGACAAAGAATCATGCTCCTAAACATCTTAGTAGCTTCTGTGGACAGTTCCAGAATCTTGTGTTCTTACTTTCTGCCCAAAAGAAAGGTGCAGGTGCTTATGGTGAGTTCTTTAATTTCTTCAGCTATTTCTGTGAGAAGGAATGGGGTGAAAATTATTGGCAAAAACCTGATGTAATTATCACTAATGAACATTGTCTTCATCCTATGACAATTGGTTCTACTATTGACCAATATTTTCAATCTGTTACTCATTATATTAATCAGCCAGCAGGTAATAGAGGAAATCAGAGTCCGTTTTAACTTGTAGGCGGACTATAAATTTCGTGAATTGCTGGAACCCTAACCCTCATAAGAGGCATGGCAATCAGCAGCCAAGTCTAAGTAATTCTTTGTGAAAAGAGTCTTAGAAAGGTTCAACGACTATTCTTTATGAAGTACACCTAAGTAGGTGGAAGTGCGAAACCCTGATTTATCAGGTGATGATATAGTCTCAACTTATAGGAAACTATAAGAAGTTCATAAGAGAACTGCTAAGGAATTAACGTACCTTAGTGAAGATATGTTACAAATTTCAATGTCTTTGATAGCTATTATTGGCATACTATGTTTGATGAGTTTACATTCCCTGATGGAACTAAGCCTCATTGGGATGCTGTTAATTGGCTTCAAAAGAGATATATGAGATGGCTAAATGAAGAAAGAACTAAGACTTTGCTTACCTTCCCTGTTATGACAGTATGTTTGCTTACTGATGGTAATGATGTTCTTGATAAGGAATATAAGGATTTTGTTACTACTCAATGGGCTAAAGGTGATAGTTTCTTTGTATATCTTTCTCAAAATGCAGACAGCATTTCATCATGCTGTAGACTTAGAAATGAAATTACAGAGAATACATTCTCCTCAACTACTGGTCTTACAGGTGTACAGACTGGTAGCTGTAATGTAATGACCCTCAATCTTAATAGAATTGTTCAGGATTGGCTGTGTTCCACTTCTAAATATAAAACCTATAATGGTTTAATCATCAGAATGGGTAATGAAAGTTGGCACATGGATAGGCAATGGATTATTCCAAGCCTTAAGAAGTATCTTGAATCTATCCTTGACAGAGTCTATGATTATCAGAAAGCCTATAAGACTGGCCTCTATAAGATGGATGCTCAGGGTATGTTCCCTCAGACCAAAGCAGGATATATCTCCTTTGACAAGCTCTATTGTACCATTGGTGTCAATGGTCTCAATGAGGCAGCAAGATTCTTAGGTCTCACAGTATCCAATAATAAGGCATATATGGACTTTGTCTCATGGATTCTTGGAGTAATTAAGGATTACAACAAACAGCATTCTGAAAAGAAATTTATGTTCAACTTAGAGATTGTGCCGTCGGAGAGCCTAGGAGTTAAAAACTATAACTGGGATAAATCTGAAGGATATTATGTTCCCGATGATGAGAACTTGTATAATAGTTACATCTATGATGCACATGATAACACATCTATTCTTGATAAGATAGCTATGCAAGGTGGTAATATTGCCAAGTCAATTGATGGAGGTTTAAGTCTAGCGTTGGCCTCCTAGTCATAGTAATATGACTACAAAAAACCCTGAATATGCTGGAAACTCCTTAGAGCTACATCTACCAAAGTGTAAGAATGATGTAGATTGGACAATCAGCAGAGATAGACCTTTAAGGTAAGCTCTCATCGACTACCAAGGGGCATCCTAAAAAATAGGATGAAGGTATAGTCAAGACCCTAAATTTTAATAACAAAAGTTATGAAAGAAATTAGAAATTATGTCTGCCCTGTATGTGGCAAAGTGCATTCTTTTAAAAGTAGTAAAGGACTTTGTGAAAAGCACTATAATCAAAAATTGCACTATGGTAAATTTTTAGATAACTCTCCAAGAAGTATGTATGACCCAAATGAATATAATATTGATGGAGAAGTTACACATATAAAAGTATATGATAAATATGGAAATACTCTGGACAAAGATGTACTAATTGATACTGAGGATTTACCAAAAGTAATCAAATACAAGATATTTGTTCAAAATAAGGATTCAAATTTATACTATGCAATGTGTAATATTAAGAGAAATTTAAAGATACCAGTACATAAAATTGTAGTTGACTTTAAAAATGTTGACCATATAAATGGTAATACTTTAGATAATAGAAAATGTAATCTTAGAGAGGCTGATATGTCAATGCAAAACCTTAATAAGAAGACAACTAAAGGTATCCAAAAACAGGTTTATACTTATAAAGGACAACATATAGTAAAAGGATATGCTGCTACATTAGGATATAAGGGAAAAAGGTATATCTCAAGATACTATAAAATTGAAGAACAAGCAATGTTTTACAGATACTTATTGCTTCAATTACTACCTTTTAAGACTAATTATGATAATTCTTTCATGGAAAAGCTCACTGAAGAGCAGAAACAAGAGGTTATTAAAGATTTTGAAAATAGATTTAAAAATCGGGTATTAAAAGCAAGCTAGTCACCTTAATCTTGAGGATAATCTTGATAAGAGCCAATATACAAAGCTTCTTGAATATGCAGTAAAGGTTGGTAACAGTTATATTACTTTTAATGTCCCACAGACTCAATGTGATGACTGTGGTTTCATAGCTAAGCATCCTTTTGATGTATGTCCTAAATGTGGAAGTACTCATAATACTAAATGGACAAGAATCATTGGTTACTTAAGACCTATTAGTAACTGGTCTAAGGAAAGACAGATTGAAGGACATCATAGAATGTTTGCTGCTAAAGATAAAGCTTGTAAAAAATAACTGTTGCTTCTATAGTTACTATAGCCTCTATGAAGGCTATAGTTTCTATAGTAACTATTAAAGACTATAACTATGAAATTAGCAATAATGTTTTGTAATACTCCTGAGATAGAGATACATACTATCCCAGATGATGTAGAAGATATAGAAGATTATATCTTTACTACGTTAGGATACAATACAAGTGAGTTATCATGGAGAACTTATCATACAGATGATGATATAACAATTAGATTATGCTAAAGTATCTATATTATAAACAAGTTTTCAGTGAGATACCTGAGGAAATAACCTTGGGTGTTTCTATCTCTGGATGCCAGATCCATTGTAATGGGTGTCATTCAAGAGATTTATGGGAAGATAAAGGCACACAGCTTACAAGAAAAGGTCTTGAGAACCTCATTATCAGTAATGAAGGCATTACATGCCTCCTTCTCTTAGGAGGAGAACATGATATAGATAATTTGATAAACCTATTTTACTATGTGTCTGTTACTTTTCCTAATATTAAGACTGCATGGTACTGTGGACTTGATATGATTCCTAAAGATAAAGAAGAAATCCTTGATTATCTTGATTATGTGAAAATAGGTCACTTTGACATTAACTTAGGAGGTCTTGATAGCCCAGATACAAATCAAAAACTTTATAAAGTAAACCATACTCAAAAAGGTAATGAGCTAATAGATATAACGTATAAATTCTTAAAGAAATGACCATTAAAGTATTAGAAAAAACAAATGGCTGTATGCCACAGATTATTGACAAAGGTGACTGGATTGACTTATATACAGAAGAGGATATTGTACTTAAGGCACCTTATGCAAAAACTCTTCATATTGTAAAGAAAGACGATAATAGTACTGAAAAATTAAGAGATGTCATCTTTGATAGTGCTCTTGTCAGCCTTGGAGTAGCAATGAAATTGCCAAAAGGATTTGAGGCTATTGTAGTTCCACGCAGTTCTACTTTTAAGAATTATGGTATTATCCAAAGTAATATGGTTGGTGTAATAGATGGTAGCTACTGTGGAAATAATGATATTTGGATGTTTCCTGCTACTGCCACAAGAGGGATAACTATTCCTAAGGGCACAAGGCTTTGTCAGTTTAGAGTGCAGTTGAGCCAAAAAGCTACTGTATGGCAAAAGATTAAATGGCTATTCTCTAATGGTATTAAACTAAAGAAAGTAGATAGTCTTGATGATACTAATAGGGGTGGTTTTGGCACAACTGACTAATTAACTAATAATCAATATTATAGCAGGATAACATCCTGCTATAATAATTTATAATAACTTAAAAGAAAAATAATAATCAATGTTTAGAAAGATAATTAACAAATTGCTTGGAAAGCCTAAAGATTCTATGTCCTTCATGGAGTCTATGAATCTTGTAAATCTGCCCATTGTAACCTTCTTTCAAGGGGATAAGAGGTTTAACTTCTTGCTTGATACTGGAAGTAATAGTAGTGTAATAGATAAAAATGTTCTGAAAAATATTAAGCATACAATAACCAATAACCCAGATTTGTCTAATATCATGGGCATGGATGGTATTCTTCATCAAACACAATCTTGTGAAATTACCCTCTATTATAAAGATAGGGAATATACCTATGAGTATATTGTACAGGATATGAAAGAAGCCTTTACTTCTATTAAACAGTCTTCTGGAGTGACATTGCATGGTATTATTGGATCTTCTTTCTTTAATAAGTTTAAATATGTTCTTGATTTTGATGAGTTAATTGCTTATAGTAAGATGTAGAATGATTTATTTATGCACTAATCAAAGTTATCTGTTCTATAACAAAGACTATATGATAATAACTCCTGCACAGGCATTGGAGATTATAAAGGATTGGAAAGTATGTCAAGTAGATACTGAAACTACTGGTAGAGACGCTCATCTTTGTAGACTCCTGTCTGTGCAGTTAGGTAATGACAAAGCTGATATAAGAATAGTAATTGATTGCTCTACTGTAGATATTAAGCTATTTAAGGACTTTCTTGAAAACACATTCTGTATCTTTCAGAATGGAAAGTTTGACTTGCAGTTCTTCTTTAATTATGGTATTGTTATTAGAAAACTATATGATACCATGATAGTAGAGCAGCTTCTTCATCTTGGTTGGCCTTCTGGAGTTATATCTTATAGTCTTAAAGCCCTATGTGAAAGGTATCTCAATATAAAAATTGATAAGACAGTAAGAGGAGAAATTATATGGAGAGGTCTGGATGACAAAGTAATACTTTATGCTGCTTCTGATGTCACTAATCTTGAAAAGATAATGCACCTTCAAGTAGCTGAGTGTAGAAAGAAAGGATGCCTTGTAGGAGCTAAACTTGAATGTGATGCTGTAGCTCCTATTGCTTATATGGAATGGTGTGGTATTCATCTTGATGCTGATAAGTGGAAAGCTAAGATGGTAAAGGATAAAGAGAACCTTGATAAGGCTAAAAAAGCTCTTGATGACTTTATCATTAGACTCTCAAAGGAAGGATATAAAAAGCCCTATAAAGATGATCTTGGAAACACATTCTATAATACAATAGATGCAAGTAACTTTAAGAAGTATGTCTTTATAGACAGACAAGGTGATTTATTCACAGGGTCAATAATTAAAAAACTTATAAGTAGTAAATAAATCTCTTACCTATTTTATATAAACATGTATTTTTACTAATTTTGTGTGATAAATTCTAAGCAAGATGAAAGTTAAAATTAATGATTTAAGTGATTTAGGTAAAAAAGGAGTTTATAGAATCCTGAATTTATGTAATGGTAAAATGTATATAGGAAGTACCGTCGATTCTTTTAAGATAAGATTCAGAACTCATATTAATAAGATGAGGATAAACAAGCATCCTAATACACATTTACAAGGAGCATATAATAAATATGGTGAAGAAAATCTTGAATTTTCTATTCTGTATTTCGGCACATCTTTAAATGATATTAGAGATAAAGAACAAGAGTATATTGATACTTTTGATGTGTGTAACAAAGAAAAAGGCTACAATCTTGATCCAGATGTGTACAGAAAGTTAAGAAATGAGCAGACCAACAAGCAAATTTCTGAAACTTTAAAACGAAAATATGCATCTGGAGAAATTGTTGCGCAGCATCGAGAGAGTCAATACAAGGGAAAGAAAAGACCTGAACATGGTATGCTCATGAGGGGCCATAAGATTTCCATTCTTGTTTCTGATATACAAGGAACTCCGATTGCTACATTTAGAGGGCAATTAGACATCCAGGAATATACTACAAACAATATAATCCCTGGAATTCAGATTGGGCCTCATAGCACAAAGGGTTACTACATATCAAAGAAAATGGTTGCCAAATATGTGGATACAGGAAAGCCGTGCAAAGGATTACTATTTACTAAAGTTGGGCCCCTTCCCCCAGAAATGGGGGTTGTAAAGTGGGAGAATTGCTGGAATGGTGAGATTCCAAATCAGCAGCCGAGCACACCTTTAAAAAAGTGTGAAGGTTCAGAGACTAACTCCTGAAACTATATAACTATAGAATATAAAGGAGACACGAGTACCCACCGCCCTCAATTTTAGGGTGATGATATAGTCCGAACTTACAGGAATAGGAACTGTAAGAAATACATAAATTAAAAAAAGTATGATAACATGATTGTCGATTTAACCCCTAAAGTAACCATCAACTGGTCATCAAGTCAGCAAGTAGTAAAGATTGCCAAGTTACTAGGATTCAATACTACAGTACAGGATAAAAAGACAGGTGAGGACAAAGACAGTGTTCTTGAGAAACAGCTTAAAGGACAAAAAGGTGTCTGTGATGAGTTCCTAAAGCTCTACTTTGATTATCAAGGATATAACAAAGTAGTTACTTCTTTTGGTCAAGGTCATCTTAATGCTATTAATCCTATTACTCATAGGATTCACACAACATTTAAACAGCTTGGTGCTTCATCTGGCCGCATGTCTTGTGGTTCTCAACAGCCTAATACTGACCTTGCTAAAGCTAATCATGTAAAGCCTCAAGATTGTACATATGTAAATCTACAACAACTGCCATCTGATGAAGAAACCAGAGCATCATTTACAGCAGAAAGTGGTAATATGTTTGTCTCCTGTGACTTTTCATCAGAAGAGTCAAGATTAGCAGCTGATATATACAATGATACAGAATTCAAGAAAGAATTCCTTGAAAGAACAGGTGATACACACAGTATGTTTGCATGGGCTGTATTCAAGAATGAATGCAAGCAATGTGGATGTAAATCTGCATTGGATGTAAAGAAACTTGCTCCACAATGGAGAAAGAAGGTCAAAGCTGTGGAATTTGCCTACTTATTCGGTGCTGCTGCTCCTACAATAAGTAAATCTGCTGATTGTACAGTAGAAGAGGCACAAAAGTACATAGATACACTAAATGAGGAATTCAAGGGTGTAAGTACTTTTGCTTCTAAAGGTGCAGCTTTTGTTAGAAGTAATGGATATATTCTTATAAATCCTATTACTGGGCATAAGCTCTATTGGTGGGATTGGCAACAATGGAAAGAGGAGTCTTCAAATTGGAATCAAGATTTTTGGGAAAAGTACAGACAATATCACAAAAGTACAGGTGATGAAATATCACAACAAGTCAGACATCATTTCCAAGCAGCAGGAAAATATGACAGATTAGCAAGGAATGTTGTTACTCAAGGTACTGGTGCCATAATATTAAAGACCGCAATTAGAAAACTATTTGATTGGATAGTTGACAACAATTATTTTGGTAGAATAAAACTATGTGTCTGTGTCCATGATGAGATTAATTGTGAGTACCCTAAAGAAGTAGTAGACTTTCCAAAGACTCTTGAGAATATAATGGAGGCATCTGCTGCTATATATTGTAAGGCATTGCCTATTCCTGCCTCACCTGAAGTCTCTAATCATTGGGTACATTAAACTTTAATTATTAATTATGATATAGTAGCAGATGAGTGGAATACAGAGAAACTAACTAAGAAGGAAAACACTTCTAAGTGGAAACAAATCCTTGAAGACTGTGATAACTGGGTAGTAGATGAAGAAGTTGCTGAGCAGATTTAATAGCTGTATTTAGACTATTGCATAAGTTAGCAGGCATTGCTAACTTTGCAGTAGTCTTTTTTATTAATCATTAATAGTAGTATAATGAAAGTTATCAGAAACAAATACCTTCCACCTGAAGGTTATAAAGCTATGACTGTAGGGCCTCTTATCTTTGTAAGAGGGTCATTTGCCCTTGGCTCTGTAGATATAAACCATGAGACCATTCATTGGGAGCAACAGAAAGAGATGCTAATTATCCCTTTCTTTCTATGGTATGTAATAGAATTTATCATTAAGTATATCTATTATGGATTCAAGTGGCATAAGGCCTATAGAAGCCTTTCTTTTGAAAGAGAAGCTTACTTTAACCAAGAAGTAATGACTTATTTAAATAACAGAGAACCATTTGAATGGATTTACTATATTAAATTATAAAAAACTATGACTGGAGATGAATTTTTTAATCTTAAAAGAGGTAGTAATGTTACTGTAGAAACTCCTTTTAGTAGATATAAAAAAGGACAAGTACTTAAAGTAGAATATATAGACAGCATACATCAACAGATATATCTTAGAGATACTACAAAGGAATTAGGGAACCAAGTAAAGATAGTTTCTACTTTTTTTATGCTTGATTTCTTTGTTGTAGGTGGTAAACTGCCTGAGAAAAAGAATGATAAAGTACTTGAGTTGCCTTTTAAAGTAGGTGATAAGGTATGGTTTATAGTAGACAATGAAGTACATGAAGGAACATTGACAAAGTGTAATATAGCAATAGACAAAAATGGCACACAAATATGTTATAATGTTCTGTATTATAGTCGTATTCATTATAAAGTAGAAGCTAAAGGAATTGCAAGTAACAAGTTGTTTAAAACTAAAACAGAATTATTAGCGTCACTATGATTGATATTAAAAATATAGTAGGAAAACACTATCAGCATCCATCTACAGGAGAAATAAAGAAAGTAGTATATGTTGGTGATAATTATGTAACATTATGTGACAAGTCCAGATGTTCTATATGTTATACAGTAGATTTTTTAAAGTTTTGGGAGCCTTATGAAGCTTCTAATGCTTCTAATACTTCTGATGTTTCTAGTGATAAAGTAAATCATCCTTCTCATTATACTTGGCTTAAAGATTTATGTGGTATTGAGGTTATTGATATTACAAGACACATGGACTTTAATCTTGGTAATAGTATCAAGTATATTCTTCGTTCTGGACATAAAAAAGAAGAAGGATATACTGATAAACAAAAGACTATAGAAGACCTCAAGAAGGCTATATGGTATCTTAATGATGAAATCAATATGCTAGAAAGGGAGAATTAACTATGATAGGAAGTCATGATACATTTACTTATTTAGAGCCATGTAATCCTATATTTAAGTTAGGTGAAAGGTGGTGGAAAACTCAGTGTAGAAGCATTAAGGAACAGTATGAGTTTGGTGTTAGGTTCTTTGATATAAGAGTATACCTTGACAAACACTATTTTTGGAGATTTTGTCATGGGTTGGTTAACTTTAACAGATGTGTAGGAACTCTTTATGAGATCTGCCATTATATGGCAATATTCTGCCCCAAAGCTATTTATAGAATAGTCCTTGAAAAAGGTAATTGTACAGATGAGATAATATTTATTTCTGAAACAGAAGGGATATGTGATAAATTTCCCAATCTTTGGAGAGTAGATATAAAGAGTAGCAAGGTTTGGACGGGAGAGGTATACAATAATAATGAGCTGCTATTCAATATGGGCTATAAGTTTGCTCTTGTTAATACTTGGGAAAAACCTGCACATGAACTCCATGGCTTTGTTACCACATCTAATTTCTATAAAGTCAACCTAAGAAAGGAGGCCATGAAAATCAATGGAAGCTTGACTTTCTTTGATAATAAGGTATCTCTTAAAGAAATGATTGATGACAAAGTGAATCTTTATTTTCTTGACTATTGTACTAATGAATATTAAAGACTATGATTAAACAGTATAAGAAGAAACCAGTAGTGGTATCTGCTGTAAAGTGGGATGGAACTAACTTACAGGAGATAAAAGCATTTACGGAAGGCAGGGCAATGATGAAGAATATTACCCTTGTTATTCCTACTCTTGAAGGTGCTATGGCTGCTGACATAGGTAGTTATATCATTAAGGGAGTTAAAGGCGAGTATTATCCTTGTAGAGGAGATATATTTGAGGATACTTATGAAGAGGTAAAATGAAAAAGATAATATCACAAGAACAACTGGATGAGCTTATTCATAGCTCAGAAAATGGGATACTTGAATGCTTTGTTATGCTTAATGGTGGTGGAATGTCACCTAAGAGTATCACTCTTGTAGAAGATGATTTTTACTATATCATTAATGAAATAGATGATACTGAGGAAACCATTCCACATGATAAGCTTATGGATTCCTTTCCCATAGGTGAGGCTATAAAGAAAAGGGCATTATATACATATTAATAACCAATCAACATTTATAACTATGGCTAAAAGAAAGACTAAAGACTCAATTAAACTGAGTCCTAAGCATGGTGTAAATCCATCTGTACTTCATTGCTTTATCTGTGGCAAGGAAACAGGTTTAGCTTTACTTGGAAAACTAAAGAATGATGCTGAGGCACCACATGACATTAGTAACCCTAATGAATTATGTGATGATTGTAAAAAGGCATTAGAGAAAGGTAAATTTATTCTTGAAGTAGAGGATAACTCTGATGAGAATAATCCTAAAAGGACAGGAAGATATGTATGTATTAAAAAGGATGCACTTCCTGATATTAAAAGCCCTATATGCTATATGGAGCATACAGTATTTAGTAAACTGTTCAATGAATTTATAAAGTAATTATGGTCTATAAGAGAAAGAACTGGGATTATGTGTTAAATCATGCCTATTCCTTTCTCTTTTTGACCCAAATACTGAGATTTTTTATTAACTTTGCAAAATAAATTATTATGGAAAAGGAAATGTATGAAAAAATAGAATGGCCTGATATACAGGCCTTCATGGAAGATAAAGATTATGAAGATAGAGTCTACTTTGACCCAAAGGAAAGTGCATGGTTTGTCCCTGAAGACATGATTAAAAAACATGAAATAAAGGAAAAAGAACAATGAAACAATTCACTTCAAGAGAATTTATAAAGATTGTCAAACTTAATGGTTACTACTACAATAGAAGTAGTGGAGACCATGATATTTTTATAAATGATAATGGAGACCATATTAGTATTCCAAATCACTTGGAGTGTGTTATAGCTAGGAGACTTATTAAGGAGAATAACCTTATTACAGATACTAAAATATTAAAGAGAATGAATAAAATTCGGATTAAAAATGAGCTGTAGAGATGATTTTATGGGTAATTATCCTCCGGGGGCTGCTAATAATCCCGATGCCCCGTGGAACCAAAAAGACCCACCAGAGAAATTATTTGGTATAACAGTATCATGTAGTCTCAGTAAAGATGTAGATGTTACATCTATAGACTATGATCCTCTTAATGATGAACTTAATTGCCCTTGGGAAGCTTATATTGCATCTGAATATACTCCTAGTGAAATAATAGAGTTTGCTAAGCAATGCGCTGAATGTATGCTTAGTAATAAAGACTATAAAGTCAAATCTAAGTATGGTCTTAAAAAGATGATAGATAGCTGCACAGGTTGGAATACAGATGAAGAAAATGCAGAACAAGTTTAATAATTAAACATATAGCTATAGGTACTATGTTATTATAGTATCTATAGCTATTATAAACTATAAAATAATAGTAAATATGAAAATAATAGAACCAAAAGTAGAGATTTGGGAACAGCCCAAAGGTATAGAAGGAATTTATAAGCAGATAGAACGTGCTGGAAGAGTTTGCTATAAGAGTGAAGACCACACTACAGAGGACAGTGCTAAGCCTTTTGTTGAAAGAATGATTACAAGTAAGCATTATGCTATGCTAGAGCATGGCTCTGTCTATCTTTCCATTCCAGATACTATTAATAATAAGTATTTGATACAAGTATTAATTTACAATAAATTTACACATTCAAGAATAATTAATCGCCATTATAATTTCTCAACAAATCTTCGTGTGCTTGTTGAAAAAGATATATTAGATGCCTGTAGACCATATATGTGTGATTTTAATGAGGAATTTCACTATTATGATAGGCGTGTTACTGTTCATTTTACAACTCAGATAGCAGTTAGCAGAGAAGCTAACAGGCATCGTGTGAATTCTATGGCTGAACAGTCTACAAGATATTGTAATTACTCCAAGGATAAGTTTAATAATTCAATTGCTATCAATGTTCCAGAATGGGTAAAGAATATATTTAATGAGCATACTGATGATAACTATGGTCTTGATTATAATACGTTCATGAAATTTGCTAATGCAGTTTATGAAGGAACTGCTACAGACTATGAAAATTGGTTTTTTGCTAATCTTGTAGCAGAAAAGGCTTATATGAATCTAATAAAGAATAAACGTCAACCACAAGAAGCTCGTGTAGTTCTTCCACTTGATACTAACACAGAGCTTGTGCATACTGCATTTATATCTGATTGGAAGCATTTCTTTGATTTAAGAGCATTAAGTAAAACTGGTAAGGCTCATCCAGATATGGTTGCTGTAGCTAAGCCTCTATATGAGGAGTTTAAAAAACGTGGATACATCAAATAGAACATTATGGAAGATAAACTTAATATTGCGGAGATATTGGAAGATGCTCCCACAGGAACATTATTATATTCGCCAATTTTTGGGGAATTAGCATACATAGGATGTCATGCTAATGAGGGACAAACTTATTCTATTATAAAATGTCAATACCCTGATGCAATAGGACAAGGTGATAGTGTAAGTGTGGAATTTGATGAGAATGGCACTTATTTAAATCGTGGATATTCATCAAGGAGAGAAGGTGAATGTATGCTGTTCCCATCTAAAGAGAATCGAGACTGGTCTACATTCAAAGTTACTGAAAAGCATAAACGTTTTGAACCATTTGAGAAGGTATTGGTAAAAGTGATATTCAGAACCTTCCCCAAAATTATAAGAAAATGGATTCCTGATATTTATTTGTTTTATGATGAAGAAAATAGTTGCCATAGAGTTGCAATTAATAACTATCTCTATAATGATGGCGATATAATTCCATTTTCTGATAATGAAAATAAAGTTGGAAAAATTGCAGAATAAACTAAAAAGTTAATTTAAACACTATGAATGAAAATTTGAATCTTGTAGAAATTCTTAAGAATGTTCCTATAGGTACTAAATTATATTCTCCTGTCTGTGGAGTGTGTGAACTTTTCAATGTAAATGTTGATTTTGGGGCTTTTCCAATTATTTGTATTGGTATTGATGATGGACTTGAATGGCATTTTAAAGCCAATGGGGCTTTCACTAACAATACAGGTGTAGAATGTCTATTATTTCCTTCAAGGGAAAATAGAGATTGGTCAACATTCAATATACCAATCAATGTACCAAATGAACATAAACAGTTTGAGCCTTTTCAAAAGGTACTTATACGTACTTGGACTGAAGGGGGTTATATTTGGGTTGCAGCTGAGTATAGCAATTATGACGAAATACATAATAAACATTATCTTACAAGTGGTCTTATTACCAAAGAGGAAGATATTATCCCATATGAAGGCAATGAGGATAGGTTAGGCAAAACAGCAGAATAATAAAGTAAAATAATAAATTTAAGTTAGTGAGAGATAAGATTAAAAAACTACTAAATCAGTAAGTATGTCAGTATTAATATTCATTATCAGAGTAATAGCAGGTTACATCCTTCTTGCAATCTGCTATTATCTTTGGAACAAATTAATGGAATAACTATGATTACATTAAAGTATTGGAATAGTCTCTCTACTGATTGCAGAAAGGCTATAGTCAGAATAATAAGTAATGATTCTGACCATGATAATGAGATAGTCTTACCCTATCATCATAGCTTTGACTATGATATTACAGGTAAGAAACTAAAGGCATATCTCAGTAGAGTATTCCTCACTAAAGGAGGTAAGCTAAAGATATTCACAGAGCTCCAGCCTACATTCTCCCCTTCTGATGATACTATTAAGAAAGTACAGAAGAAGCAGGTAAAGAATAACTATCCTATAGCTCATAAATATTACTTTAGGATGTATACAAAGAGTGATCCTGATGATGGTGAGACTATATGGGAAATGGCTTATAGTGAAGCTGAGGCAAGAGATAAAGCTTACAGTGACTTTCATAGTATTGTAGAACTTGATTTAATAAAAGTAGTATGAGTTTAGATTTATATATCATTAGCAAGAAACCTGTAAAACATAAAGGCACAGGTATCTATATAAGAGAGAATGGTCAAGCAAAAGAGCTTTCTTTAGAAGAAGCTAAGAAACTCTATCCAGGTGTTAATATAGAAGAGATAACTCTAGAAGATAATATATATTGGCATGATAACATTACTCATAACTTAGGAACAATGGCAGATCATTGCCTTTGTTATTGCCCAGATAAAACATCTCTACATAGTATTCTCTGGAGACCTGAAGAAACAACATTGCTGACAATAAGTGGAAAACTTACTCCTTCCTATGTTAAGGCTCTCTCTATATGCCTTGAAGACCTTAAAGAACATAGAAAATACTATGAGAAGTTTAATCCTGAGAATGGCTGGGGAAACTATGATAATCTTGTCAACTTTGTTGAGAATCTCTTGAAGGCTATAAATAAGATTCCTCAAGAGGAGTATAATAACTATATCGTTGAAGCTAGTAGATAATTACAGTCTTCATATCTTATAAGCTTCTATAGTCTCTATGCCTGCTATAGAAGCTATTTTTATGTCTAATAAAGCATATAAAGACATAAGTTAAAGCAATTTATCATTCCTAAAGGTTTTATTTAGGTATTCATAAGTATTATAATTATATAGTATCTTTGCCTCATAAATCATAATAACGTTAATATGAATTGTGTTAATAAAAGTAGTAAAGAATTTAAATCACTAGCAGCTAAGCATAATGTTAGTGATAATACTCTTGAGTTGATTGTTCATAAGTATTGGAAAGAGACAGGCTCTGAAGAGCTTTTTCCTTCTGATAGTTATATTCAAGCTCAGTTAGGTGCTATCCCTTATGAAGAGCCAGTAATAGTAGCAAGAGAGCTTTGGCAAAAGGAGTATAGTGGTGTTAGTACTTATAATACTTTTGATGACCTTCAGAAAGCTATGACAGAAGCTTCTAAGTATTTCCCAGCTGAGGCCATAGTATATTATAAAAATGCTGATGGTAAATACTCTCTGACTATCAAGAAGCCTGTAGTTAAGTTAAGCAAGGCTCTCGATGATATACAGAAGAAAGGATATTTAGAGGCAAGAAAAGAAAGCATTGGTACAGAAGATAACAAGGAGTATAGTGTTGATAAGGCAAAAGAGCTATTTAATAAGTTCAATGCTGACAGAACTTCTTTACCTCTTGCTGATAAGATGTTCAAGTTAGCTGATACTATAGGTATTAAGGTAGTATTTAGCAATGGTCTTAAAGATGGAAACATTGGTGCTTTTGGTCATAATACCATTATACTGAGTAAGGACTTCTATGAGAATAGTAACAGTAATGATAAAAAGGCTGCTACTATCCTACATGAGTTGATTCATGCCATTACTACCTATGCTATATCTGATAAAGTTAATGCAGAGTCTTTATCCAAGCCTCTTCAAGAGTTCAGGAAAGATATTCATCAGCTCTTTACAGAGCTACAGTATAATCCTATACTTAAAGATGAAAGAGGTGTTCTCAATGAAAGAGAGTTTATAGCAGAGCTTTCTAATCCTATATTTCGTCAGAAGATACAGGCTATTGATAATAATAGAAAAGAGTCTTTCTGGCAGAGAGTTGTCAATGCCATAAAGAAGCTCTTAGGTATTCATTCATCAAGTCCTTACTACACAAGAATGATGAATACTCTTGATAAGGCTATCAATGCTTTTGATATAAAGACTTATATGGAGTATAATGACTTGACAAAAGTTATCAAGGATAAACAATTTAATGCAGATTATAACGTTATAAATAATAAAGAACAACAGTATGGAGAAGACAAATGGCAAAAAGGGTTATTGGCTGGGGGGCAAATTCTACGAGATGCCCTCAGGGAAGGACTTGGAGCAAAACAAAGTAGGTATGAAGGAAATGGAAGAGAGGCAAGCCAAAGCTCAAATGTACGAAAAGAACTATATGAAGAAAGCTCAAAGCAACAAGAAGCCTTAATAAATTGGGCAAAAGCACATAATTATCTTATAGTTGAGCCTACAGACTATTTTAATGAAGTATTTGGAGATAGTAATTTACATGGTACTGAATCTGTAGTATGGAAAGATTCTGCAAATAATAGAGTAATTAAATCCATTGTACTTAATCATTATGCTACTCCACAAAAATTACTTGAGAGAATATTAGTTCATAATACTTCTTTTCCAAGTACAGCAATAAAGTTAGAGGGAATAGGTACTTCTCCCAATGGAATTAGTATAATAGTTTCTCAGCCTTTTATTGATGATAGCGGAACTATTCCAACATATGAGGAGATTGAGAAATATATGACTGAAACTCTTGGATTTCAGCATAATAAAGGCACTAGCCCTAATGCAGAATATACAAAAGATGGTTATCTAATATCTGATGTAAGACCTGAGAATGTAATTAAGCAATCTGATGGTTCATTAGCTGTGATAGATTGTTTTGCAATGATAAAGCAAGAATCTAAAGATAATGATAATATATACTATAATGCTCTCAGTACTGGTGACATTAAGAAAGAAATACATGACTATGTAGACAATCTTCCAGAAGGTGCAGTAAAGAGTAAAGAAGCTCTTCACTCATTTATTAATGACCTTACAGAAAGTGATATTAAGAATATCTATAATGAGATAGAGCAGAATAGAAATGATGTTAATCTTGTAGTAGATAAGTTGAGACAACTTGCAAGAGACAAGAAGCCAAAAGGTAATCAGAAATACTTTACCTTTAAGGATGGTAAGTCTGTTAAAGCTCCATTTATACCTAATGATCAACAGACAGAGGCTCTTGATAAGATTGATGACTTCTTAAAATCAAATAAGAAGGTAATGACTCTTAGTGGCTATGCAGGTACTGGCAAAACATCTATCATGGAAATGATTGCTGAGAAAGCAAAGATAGATGGAATGCAAATTGTATTTACTGCTACTACTAATAAAGCCACACAGGTTCTTAAAGCTAAAGTTGGTTATATAGGGTATCCTGTAATGACTGCCAACAAGGCATTTGGCATTGCTCTTGAACCAGGAGATAAACAAGAGTATGATGCAGATGATCTAAAAGCTGTTCTTGTAGAGAGTAAAGTTGCTGGCTCTGATGCTGCTATTATTGATGAGGCTTCAATGATTAGTCAGGAAAACTTTGATATACTGACAAGTATAGCTAAAGAAACAGGTCTGAAGATTATATTTGTAGGAGATGTTGCGCAACTTCCTCCTGTAGAAAGAGACAATGATTCTGTTAAACTTTCACCTGTATTTACTAATAAGCAAGGTGATGTAATAACACTTACTAAGGTAGAAAGAACAGGAGATAATGCCATTCTTAAGGAAGCTACTAACCTCCGTGATGGAGAAGAGCTTTCTGGTGTTTCTTCCTTTAATAAGGATGGAAAAGGAGTTGCTTATATAAAGCCCAGTTCTCAAGAAGAGAGAGATAAGATAATTAAGACTTTTGCTCCTAAGATGAGAGAAGATCCTGATTACTTTAGAATACTTACTTATTCTAATAAGTCAGTAGCTCAATACAATGATACTGTAAGAAGGCTTCTTGGTTATAATGATAATACTCCAAGAGTAGGTGAAACAATTCTTGGCTATGCTAACTATGATTATAATAAGCAGACAAGGCAATATGGATTTATTAACTCTGGAAGCTATAAAGTAGTAAGTGTTGCTCCTTCTAAAGTAAAGAAAATACATATAGAAGGAGAAATAGTTTCATTAGATGTTGTTCCTGTAACTATTGAGGGTATAGATGGCGGAGCTCATACCTATGATATGGTTGATATTAAAGGTAATGATGCTAATAAAAAAGCTGTTACTAAGATTGCAAAAACACTCTCTAATCTATGGGCACAATGGAAATCTACACCAGCCATAAGTCAAAAAAGAATAATATTAGAAGCCATTAATGGATTAGAAAAGTCTCTATTTGTTAATGATAATATTTTTAATGAAAGAGGCTATAAGCTGCTTAATAAGAGGTATGACTTTGGTTATGCTATGACTATACATAAGTCACAAGGTTCTACATTTAAGAATGTGCTCCTTGATGATGTTAATATAGCCATATATAATAACTATCTTGACAGAGAAGCATTAAAGAATGCTGAATCTAAAGTACATCATTCTGTTGATGCATCAAGTATTGATACTACTAATAATGGTATAGCTGCTGCTCATAGTAATATGGACAATGCTGAGATAGAAAGTTCTACAGACTTTGATCTATTTGGTGATGATAATACTCAAGGTGCTGCTAGCTCTCAAACTAATACTACTCAAGATAATACTTCTGATATGGTTGATATTAGAAGACAGCTTGAGTATGTAGGTGTTTCTAGAGCCTCTGATACTGTTACTATTATATCTAATGATGTTAAGAAAGAAGGGTCTCCTTTGAGTCCTAAAGATACTCCTACAGAGCCAGATACTACAGATACTATTAAGAATTATACTATACCTAATCACTATACTGGAATGATTACTCCAGATGCTAATACGATATTTGTATTTGGTAGTAACCCTGAAGGAAGACATGGTGCTGGTGCTGCTAAAACAGCTGTAGAGAAGTTTGGTGCTAAATATAGACAAGGTGAAGGATTGCAAGGTAATGCTTATGCTTTACCTACTAAAGATCTTAATAAAGCCAGTGGTACAAGATGGTATAGACCTGGTAAGAAAGAGGAAACTGAAGTGAAAGAATGGTATAAAAATCATGACTACTCAGAAGTACAAAATCATCCTCTTAATGCTGAAAGGACTATGACACCACAACAGATTATAGAATCTATTAAGAAACTATATAAAGTTGCTAGTCAAAATCCTAATAAGCAATTTAAGGTGTCTCACTATCCTTTTGGCCAGCTTTCATTAAATGGATACTTAGGGGAAGAAATGCTTGCTATGTTTAAGCAAGCAGGTCAGATACCTTCTAATGTAGTATTTAATAAGGAGTGGATAGACCATTGGAATGAAGTTGCTTCTGCATCTTCTATTACTTCTATGAATTCTAAAGATAGACAAATAGTAAATCCAGTACAGAAAGTGTTATCTGATAAAAAAGTAGATATGCAGAAAACACTTTCATTACCCAACTTTGAGCACTTTGTTTATAATAGAGCTGCCAAAGACCTTAAAGGCATAGAGATAGATTATCCTTGGAAAGAGCCATATCTGAAAGAACTGGATAGTCAGTTCAGAAGAATGGAAGATGAGGATGATGAAGTCTATCATATGTCTAATGAGGATAAACAATACAATCAGAAACTAATAGACAAAATGAAAGTTATCCTAAACGCAAAAGACAAAGATGATTATTTGGATGAAAAACAACGTAAGGAAAAGGAGGAAGAGCAGGCTGCTAAGAGTGACTTCCATAGACTCAATCAGCAGTATGCCAACCTTCTTAATGGCATGACTGGAGAGGATCTTAAGTATGTAAGCTCTCCTTTAAAGGTATCTGAAATAAGGGATATTGCAGAACTTACAATGGACTATATTAGTGATACTATCTCTGATATTCAGGCTAAGGAAGGACTTGCTAAGCAACTGTTCCCAAATGTAAAACCAAAGGAAGGTTTTGACTTTACCAAGGCTACAAGAGAAGAGATTATAGGTACTATTGGTATTGAGAATCTCCTTAATCATGCCAAGAAAGTATTTGATCCAGAACAAAATGATTGGTTTGATAATGTTGATGACTTTATAGATGCTACTACAAAGGCTGATTTTATTCGTAATAACTGGGATGCTATAGTAAAGATTGGCTCTGATATATTTACCTTTAATGAGGGTATAGGCATATCAAGAGATTATGGTAATCATAGATTCAGTACAACTAAAGAAAATCTTCAACTTGATATAAACAATTTCAATGATTTCAATGATGAAGATTCCTTAAATGAGACTGAGGGAGATGCTCAGGAGCATTGGCAGGTAGACTTTAGAACTATTGATGCTATGATGTCTATGTCTGCTATTGTAAGAAAGGCTATTCATGAGTGCTATAAACTGGATGAAAATGGTGAACCTGTAGTGAATCCTCTCTTTGGCATTAAGGAGAGAATAGATCCAAGACAGGTAACTAATAGTATTCTCAGATGGACACAAGGTTCCTTAACTCTTGAAGATATGATTCAAAAGTTAAATGAAAAGAAAGTGGATAATCCTTGGCTAGAGCAGCTCATCAATAGACTACAGGATAAAAGTAATCCTGTCAACATTGATTTGCAGAGTCAGTTCTTTGGTGTCTTCAGTAAGCATTTCCAATTATACTCAATAGTGTTGGATCAAAATGGTAAGTTTACTTGTATCAATGCCAATGCTCATCCAGCACTTACTGAAGTAATGGATAGTATTGCAGCTAAGTATAACATAGGAGAGCATCCTTTATTCCAGACAAGTGGTTTGATTAATAGAACAGCTCTTGATACTCTTCATCAAGCAGAGAATAATCTTCCTGAATGGAATTTCAGAGGTATGAAGAAAGAGGTAGATATGTCTCCTGATAAGATGAATGAGTATGCTGAATGGTTATCAAAAGTCTCTTCAGTTTTAGGATTTGATGCCACTCCTGACATGGTTGCAAGTGTTCTTAATAAAGATACTCTATCTACTATGGTAGAGAAACTTCACTACCTTGTTGAGAACTTGGATAATGTTATAAGTAAATCTGAAGAATATCAGAAGAAATATAACCCATTTGAGTTCAAAGGTAGTAATGCCATTAAAGGTGAAATACAGAGCTTCATTAAACCTATTACAGAGATACTTGAAGATACTGCAATCAATGCTTTCTATAACAGTGGTAAGATGTACCAGTCCTATGTTATTCCTTCATTTACTACAAAGCTTTTCCAAAAATTCACTAAATCAACTAATGAGAAGTTTAAGGAATTTATGGAAGAAGAGTATGGTAAATCTCAATGGTTTGGTAAGAAAGAATGGAGCAGACAGTATGGAGAAATAATGCACTGGAATGTACCATGGCTTAAATATATGGGAAGCTATAGAAGTATTCTTGATCATAGAGTTCAGCTCAGCTTCAATGGTCATAACTATATGAAGAATCTTACAGATCCAGAGTATGCACTTTCTGTACTTTCAGAGTATTTCTCTGTAGAAACAGAGAATGGTTTGACTGTAGCATGGTTTAGAATACCTATGGAATCTAACAAGCCATCTGAGGAGTTCATTAAATTCCGTGCTTATAGAGAGGATCTTTATAAGAAGAGTATTGTAGATGATCTCTCTGATATGGTGTTCATGGAAATTAGTAGAATACAAACTGTTATGAGAAGAAACTTGTCTAAGGGTGATAAGGGCTTTATCAAAAACTTTGATACCAATGGTAGACAATTCTGCTTCTTCCCATTCCTTAATGACTATATAGAGAAAGGTGGTAACAGAACTATCTTAAAGGATGCTGAAGGCAATGTATCTGATGATAATGAAGTATTAGCTGAACTCCTTCAAAAGAAGATCAAAGGTGAGGAAGAGCTTACTTCTGAAGATGAAATAAAGCTTAAAGACTTAATTGAGAAAGCTACTACAGCTTATATGCAGAAGAGAGCTGACAATATCCTTGAAATGATGGATAGAAAGGGTATTATACAGGCTGCACAGAAAGTAAAAAACATCATTGATCCTGACTTCCTCAGCACTAAGGATGATAATGGCAATGAACTTGAAGGTGATGCACTTGATGAACATAATGAATTTGTTAATGGCAAGATGAAGGATGCTATTGAGAACTTCATTTGGAATGACTATCTGGCTTCAAAAAATATCTTAATGATGTTGGTTGGTGATACTGCTTTCTATAAGGATGCTGAGGATCTTCAAAAGAGATTGGCTGAGCTTCATGCCCCTGGTATTAGAGCTAATGTTCATGCTACTGATTATGGTGATCCTAAGAAAGGCATTGAGCCTAAAAGAGTCTCTGATGGTAAGTATAGAACACTTATCTTGAAAGACTTTGATGACTTTAAGTCCAACATTATAGCTAATCTTACTGAGGTATTTGATAGAAAGATAGCTCAAGCTAAGCCTTATGAGAAAGCTGGAATGATGGCTCTTAAAGAAAATGTTATTAAGGCTTATAGTGAGATCAATGTTGCTGATGCTGAGGGCTATAGCTGTATGACATCTTATAGAAAGAAAGCTCTGATGTTTGGTAAATGGGGTTTAAATGCTGAGGAAATCTATAAAAAGATTCTCAATAGAACCTATACCTATACTGACCTTAAGACTGCTTTCCAACCTATGAAGCCTTTTGTCTACACTCATCTTCTAAAGAATATGAATGCAGCAAAAGCTCCTATCACCCAAATGTATTGTCCTTTCCAAGCTAAGAACTCTGAGGTACTTCTTGTAATGGCTGATGCTTTACTTAAGAATGAAAAGACTTCTCGTCCTAATATCTTGAGAGCTATTAGTAATATCATGGAAGATAGTGCTTATGATGGCAGAGAAAGAGATTTAACTACAGGTAAGATTACAAAGCAAGGTACTTACAATGGTAAAGGTATAGATACTGTGCAGTTTGAATCTGCTATTAAGTCTTCTCTTCAGACACCATTGGACTTAAATCAGTTTATTGATGATAAGGAAAATGGTGAAGCAAGAGCTTATACTTGGCTTAAGTCTCACATCTATAAAGAGGGTACTAATGACTATGATACTGACAATTATGTTCAAGAAGCTCCTTTTGAAGACTATGCTATTCAGCAAGAGATTCCAGAGCACTTTAAAGATCATAGTCAGGCTCATGGCTCTCAGATAAGAATGATTATTCCTTCTGACCTTGATTATTATTATGATGCAGAGAAAGGCAGAGAACATCCTGAAGATGAATCTAATATTGTCAAGTATGAGTGGACTGATGATAAGGGTAATAAGCACTCTTTAAATGCTGATGAGTTTAGACATCACTATGAAAGTACTATTGCTGAAAATATCTTGGATAGTCTTGATAAATTAGCAAGAGAGTTTCATTTACAAGATTTTAATGGTAAACCTATAGAAGATAAAAAAGAGAGAAATATGGCTCTGTCACAGATACTTGTGAAAGAAATAGATTCCTCTCCTCGCTATGGTGTAGATCTTAGATGGGCTTGCTCATTAAATGATGATGGTGAGTTTAATATTCCTCTTGGTGATCCTATTCAGTGTAAGAGAATAGAGCAGCTAATCAACTCTATCATCAAGAATAGAGTAAACAAGCAAGAGATTGCAGGTGGCCCTATAGTGCAGGTATCTAACTATGGTGCTTCTAAGCAACTTCATATTAGGTTCAATGATAAGAATGGTAATCTGATGCCTTCTGAGGAAGAGTTTAATAAGGCTAAGGAAGAAGGTACTTTAACTGATGATCAAAAGAAGTATAGTTCTTATCAAGACTATGCTAAAGAGAACCAAGGTGGTATTGCTTACTTTGAGGTCTTTGCTCCTATATGGTCTGATGAGATTGCTGAGAAGTTCATGGATAAAGATGGTAATATTGACATGAAAGCTATTGAGGAAACTAATCCAGAAATGCTTAAGTTAATTACTTATCGTATTCCTACAGAGGATAAATACTCTATGGCTCCCTGTAAGATAGTAGGTTTTATGCCTCGTCAGGCAGGAGAAACTATCATGCTCCCTTATGAGCTTACTTCTATTGATGGTTCTGACTTTGATATTGATAAGAGATATGTCATGAGAAAGGACTATAGAATAATAGTAAGCAAGAAGAAAGTAGAAAAAGAACTTTATAAGAGAGCAGAAGCATTTATTGCTGCAAAAAAGAATGCTGCACTTACTTATAATGATAAGACAACTCTTAAAAATAAGATTAGTGTCTTTCTTGATACTATAGATAGATCTGATGCTGATAAGCTTCTAAGTGGAAATCTTGATAAGGAATTAAAGAGACTTTATCAAGAAATACTTGATGATAAGGAAGTAATGAAGCACTGCTATACTACTGCTGAGGTAAGCAAGAACTCTAAGCAATTTAATGATAATGAGATTGTCAATATGTCTTGGGCAGTACTTACTAATCCTACATCTGCTGATAAAATACTGAACCCTGGTGGTTTTGAGCTTCAGAAGAAAGTAGGCTATATGGTGGCTGCTTATAAGAATCCTGCTAATGCTGATGTTTCTTGGGATAAACTTCACGCTTTAGAGACTGGTGATCTTAAGAAGCTGAGTTATACACAGAAAGATCTTGCATGGTTTGACACTCAAATGCAGTTCTATAAGCAAAACTCTGCTGCTGCTACTCTGATTGGTATCTTTGCAGTCAATAAAATTGCTCATGCTGTTCTTGAGGCTGATGAGTTCTACATTGATATAGATGAAATCTGTGGTACTGGATTCAACATTGGAAAGATAGGTAATAAAGATGGTGAGTACAAGGGCTTAAACTTTGCAGGAAGAATGAAGGTTGACCCGAGATATGATTCTAAAGGTAATATCATTGGCAAAGTCTTAGGTTCTTTGGTAGGTGCATCTGCTGATGCAGTAAAAGACCCTGTGCTGAATCTTATGAACATCAATATCACTACTGCTGGTATGCTAAATACTATGATAAGACTTGGTCTTCCTTTTGAGGATGCTGCTTTGTTCCTGTCACAGGATATTGTTACAAGAGTGATTGATGAGTTCAATAAGAGAAACCTTTCAGGCTATGCTTCCATTGATGATGTAGTTAATGACTTCTTGGATGATATAGCTGCTGAGGAACATATTAATGAGAACTCTAATATTAACTATGAGGCTATCTCTAAGCAAGAGTTGATTGATGGCCTTAGAGAAGGTGATCATAAGGCTTCTGATTATAAGGTTCTTCTGGCTTTCTCTAAACTGAAGGCTATTACAGATAGGATGAGGAATATTACCTTTGCTACAAGATTCAACTCTATATCAAGTGCTGTCGGGCCTCTGATAGTTGATAATCTTATCATGGAGCATAAGATTGGTAACTTCCTGTCTAAAGAGAATGCTGATTTAAGCTACATTGTACCAGTAAATGTAACAAAAGATGGTGAGCCAAGTTCTACAGGTTTCTATGATAAGAATGGCAATATTGTAGATATTAATGATGTATGGGCAGCTCATCCTATTCTTGATAGCTTCAAGAGTACTGTAGGTATGGCTTATAAAATCTTTAATGCTGCTAATATGCCTACTAATAGCCCTAAGTTTAGAACTATCCTTGCTACTCTTGATAATTATGGACTGACTGAGAAAGTATTCTCTGATAAGAAGTTACTTGACCAGTTAAGCACTTTCTATCAGTCTTATATGCTCATGGCATCTGAACTGATTGATTCAGAGAATCTTAGTTATTATATCAATGAGTTCCCTAAGAAGTTCTTGAAGTATCAGCAAGATCCTAAATATAAGGATAATGCTCTTATTCAGGCTATTAAACTTAACTTTAGCAGAAAGACCAAGAAGCCTTTCTTACAGATTAAGATTACTGGTATGGATGCTAAACAAAAAGAAGAGTTGAGTAGTGCATGGGTTGATCTTTATAAAGAGAATCAAAATCTCTCTAACGCACTGTTCCAATATAGTTTCTTTAGAGCTGGTATAGGCTTTAGTCCTAAGACCTTTATGGCATTAATTCCTGTGTATGTTAAGAATCACTTGTCTAAGACTGTAGATAGTAAGAAGATAACATACAATGATGTCTACAAAGGTATGTATAATGACAGAATTGTGAATGATAATGTCATTGACCAGTTTGTTAGAAATAATTGGGATAATAAAAAACTTGTCTCTTGGGCTAATGTAAAGGAAGATGGACTTAGTGTTAATCTTAGAACCAAGACTTTGACTGTCTATACAGAAGATGGGTACAATAGCTTAATGGGTAAGATGTTTATAAAGACTTTTGCCTATGGCAATACTTACCTCTGGAAGAAGAGAAACAATATCTGGAGTAAGAAAGAGACTTGGATATATGATATGGTATCTCCTTTAGGTAATAATGGTGAGTATCTTGAGATTAGTACTAATGAGATTAGTAAGGCTCTTGCTGATACTAAGAAAGTAGAGACTAAGGATAATCAAGCTGACTCTGATATAAGAGACCATAATGCTGTAGATGATGAGGCTTCAAGCACTCATAATCCTACTACTCCTGATAGTGTAGTAAAGCAAAATGCTGCTTCATTAAAAGATACGTTCATTAATTCCAATTCAAGACTTGCAGATAAAGATTCTATCAGCGGCAAAACAAGAGCAGAAAATCATATTGAGGCATATAAGAAACCAGGAGCTACTGAGAAGAATGTAGGAATTCTTCAAAAAAGCTTTAAGGCTAATGGTTTGAATTTAAATGAGGAAGAGACTATAAAGAAGTTTAGAGAGAAGTGCTAATTAAAGTATGATAGGTGTGGAGCATTAAAGTGCCCCACCCTATCTCTTTTTAATAATAAAAGAATAAAATAAAATAGATATGGGAAAAACACAAAATGGAGCATCATGTATTTTATGGCCAGAAGTAAATGGTAAGCCAAGTAAACTGTATAAAGATATGCTGGATCATACTAATAACAGACCACTTACTAACTTACTATATGCTGCTTATGAAGCTAATCCTTCTGTTGCCCAAAAACTTGATGCCATTAATGCAAAGAAATATAATGGGGACACTAAAAGAGACTATTTAGGACAGCATAGAGTAAATGATGTTCTTGATTTCTTTGACTATAATGATATAATTGCTGAGAAAGGTGAGGAATATTTAAAGCAGGCTTCTTATCAAATAGGAGCTGTAGATAATAAATATAAACCTATTGACTATACTAATGCTAAGGATGCTCTTGAAAGAGCTGATAAGTTTAATAGGACTCATAAGGGTCTTGTTGCCATAGTTATAAAGCATAAGGACTTAAATGACCATGAGGTTTATAATATCTACACAAGGCAGAAAAATAGTCACACATTCATGTATCCAAAGGATGTGGAAAATAGGTTGAAAGTGTGGGAGATATATAAACAAGCATTTAGTGTTAATGGCATTGATATTGAGAATGTTTCTCAAGAAGCGAAGGAATTTATATCTCCTATGAATTCAGGATTAGTACAGCAATTAATCAATCTGAAGAAATATACCAGAATCAATGATTTGTATAAAAAGGATGCTATTGTATTGTTTACATTAAATCAGAATACTCCACAAGTACAAGCTTTAATACAAAGATTTGGTTCTATAGAGGATGCTGCACAGGCTATCAATGATGCTAATACTCATCAAAGAACCCTTACTCCACATGAGACTACTCTCTTTCTTAATGCTGTAAACAAGGCAAAGAAGTTTGATAGTATTGACCTTAATAACTTAAAGGCTCAAGTAGATCAGATGACTGATCAGATAATTACTCAAAGCCCTGAGGAACAAATAAGACTGGAGCTTCATAAGTTAAATAAAAAGTATAAGATTGATGCTATGGAGTTTCATAGAATAGGTAATTCTATAAATACTCTGTCTGATGCTGCACAAGAGATTATAATAAATCTCGAGAGACAGATTAAACACATTAAAGATAGTAGAACTACTGATGCTCAAGAAAGGGATAAAAACATTGATGAGGGTAGAAAGCTGTCAAAGACACTTAGTACTCTTTATCAAGAATTGAGGGCAGGAAGATATTATTCTGGCACTCTTAGTTTCTTAAATGAGGTCAATACAAGAGTAGCTGAAGTAGATAAGATTGTAGATGATGCTCTTACTATTCCTCCTGCTACTGCTGATCTTGAATTTTATATGGATAGAGCCAAGAAACTATATAAAATAACTCTATTACACAAACAGTATTATGACATACTTAAGGCTCTTGCTAATGATAGCTTAATAATTGATGAGAATATCTCACAACAGGATATTGATAATATTAGAACATTGGCTCAGAAGATAAAGAAGGTATTTGATAATAGAGAGTCTCAGATTAAATCTTTAACCTCTGATACAGTCAGGGAGATCCTTATTAAGTTTGCAGGAGATGGTGTAAAGGATATTACGGCTCTTGTAAATGCCATTGACTTAGCTGTAAAAGATTCTACTAAACAGGATTCTCTTCTTTATGCTATGAGTAGAGTAAGCAATCCTATCATATCTACTATGGGTGGTCTTATCAATGATGCACAGTTGCATAGGAATGATATAATGGCAAAGTTCTCTACACGTATTACTAAGGCTACTAAGAAACTGTATGCTTCTGGTAGTAATTCTGAATTTATGTATGAAGATGATGGCCATATAATTAGTGATATAGATTGGAAGGCTTATTACGCAGCAAGAGCTGCTTATAAAAAGGCTCTTAATGCTCAGAATCTTGATGAATGGGACTTTAGACAAGCCCTTTATGATTGGGAAGACAACAATACAGAGGGCAAAGTAGTAGATGCAACTAATGGTAGAACTGAGAAAATACCTAATCAGAGATATAGAAAAGCCTTCCCACAACTAACTAAGGAACAACAGGAGTATTATGATACCATGATGCAGATTAAAGGAGAGATTGGTTCTCTGCTTCCTGAGTATGCAAGACACCAGTATCTGCCACCACAGTTAAGAAGGAATATGTTTGATGCCTTAGGTCATGCAAAAGGATTTAAAGATGTAAAGAAAGCTGTTCTTACTAAAGCTCAGAACCTTTATAAGATAAGGGAAGATGATGAGAACTATAATACAAATGGTGTTATTGAAGGTGAGGAATATGCTACTATAAGAGGTGACTATGATAATACTCAGCTTAAGCAAATACCTATTTTCTTTGTCAATAAAGTAGAACAAGGTGAACTTCTTAAGGACTTCTCAGGAGGATTACAGGCTCTTGCAGGTACTGCTATTAACTATAGTGAGATGAGTAGAATAGAGGATTGTATCAACTTCATGGGTGACTATATCAAGAATTATGATGAGAATAGTGGCACAAGAGATGAGCAACCTAAGGCTGAGACCTTTGGCGATAGGTCTGTAAGAATCATAAAGGACTTAAGAAGCTGGGCTGTAAGAAACCATAATACTGAGGCTATGGTTGATAGTTTTATCAATCAGCATCTATATGGTGTTTATAGAGATCCTAATGAAAATAAAACGTGGAGAACTATAGCAAGTAGATTAATCTCTTATACCTCTTTCAAGGGTCTTGCTACTAACCTTAAAGGTATGACTGCTAACTATTTAATGGGTGAATTTCAGATGTTAATTGAAGCAGGTGCTGGAGAGTTCTATGGCTTTAAAGATTATGCTTGGGCACATACTAAACTGTTTGGTTCAGCGGGTGTTACTGGTGAAATTTGGGATTTGCTGAATGAAACAAAAAATAGTAAGTCAAGACTCTTTGCAGAACTCTTTGATCCTGAGCAAGAGAATTTTGATAGTAAAACTCACACAAGATACCATAAGAATATACTGAGAAAACTATTTGCGCATGATTTGTCCTTCATGGGTTATGGTGCTGGTGAGTATCTTATTCACTATGTAGGTATGTATGCTTGTCTACACCATCAAAAAGTATATATAAATGGTGAAAAGATGTCACTCTATGATGCTTTTGAAGTAGTAAATAAAGGTGATGGTGCTGCTGAATTACATCTAAAACAAGGTATCACTGATAAGGATGGTAATCCTATTGATCCAGATGAGTTACTTAGGAATGTAAGAAAGAAAATCCAACAAGCTAACCAGACTTGTCATGGTGCTATGGATAAAGAGCATAAGGGTTTGATATATCAGCATTGGTATGGAGCTATGGCTATGAACTTTAGACAATGGATGGTTGAGCATTACTCAAGAAGATTCAGAAAGAAATACTTTGATGCTAATATTGGTCAATACAGAGAGGGTTATTGGAGAAGTCTTAATAGAGCTTTGATAGAAGAGTTTAAAGAAAACAAAGAAGCAAGAAATGCTTTTATAGCCTGTCTTAAGTTTCTTAGTGAAGTAGCTTCTTTTACAGTAAGAGGAAGATTAATATGGGCAAGTCTTGATGATGTGCAGAAGTATAACTTAGGAAGAGCACATACAGAGCTTAGTTTGTTACTTGCATTATATGTGGCAGAATTTGCACTTAGCTTTGTTCCAGGTGGAGATGATGACTTTAGAGGTAATAGATTTGCAAGATTCTGGTTATATCAGCTTAAGAGATTGATTCTTGATACTGAGGCTTCTATGCCACACCCTGCTGCTATACAAAATATGATTACTATATTACAGTCTCCTATGGCATCCATAAGTACTGCTAACTCAATGCTATATACTATATATGGTCTTGGAGATATTACTGAAACTATTCAGTCTGGCCCTCATAAGGGAGAAAATAAGTATCTGCGTAATGTAATTAAATATGACTTCCCATTTGTAAAAGATATTGAACAAATGGAGACTATGAAAGATAAAGATGATGTCTTTAAGGCATTTAAGATTACACCATCTGGATATTAATAACTTTATAACTATAATAAAAGGGAGAGAAGTTCAAGCTTCCCTCCCTTTCTTTTTTATTTATTGGCTGTATTATTTACAATTAGTCAGAGTATCAATCCATGCCTGTATATCTTCTTTTGAAGTACCTATGGAATCAACTTCAACATGATGATCTTCTAGGAACTTATTTAAATCATTTAGTCCCCTAGGAGCATCAGACCATTTGTTTATAACTGCTTTACTAATTTGAGCTCTATATTTATTATTTTTATAAAGCTGCTTGAATGTCTGAGTAGTAGGATTTGTAGCAGATTTCTTAGGAGGATTTTGAAGTTTTTCTTGCTCCTCTTTTTTCTTTTTCTCAGCTTCTTCCTCAGCCTTCTTTTGCTCTTCAAGTCTTTGTTGTTCACTTCTATTCACAAGACTCCCTGTTGTTGGGTCATAAACAAGATTATCACCAGTTGTTTCAGAAATACCATTAGTAGACATAGGAGGAGTTGGTACATAATCATTAGATTGATTATCTAACCCTAAATCTACATTATCAGGTTTACCTGACTCTTCAAGCTTTTGTTTTGCAGCAGCTTCTCTTTCTTTGTCTTCTTTAGCCTTGTTTATCTTAGCTATATATTCTTTAGACTCTTCTTGAGAAAGCTCTTTAACTTGATAATTACTATTAATCTTAATTACCAAAGGACTGTCTGTATCATTGATGATGTAATACTTATAGCCATTCTCTTTTGTCTCATAAGTAATATTACCATCAATAACCTGCCTGTTGTAGTCAAGTTGCTTAATAGTAGCTGCATTAGTAGCCTTATCTACTATATTTCCATTTAAGTAATAATTACCTGTAGTTTTATCATAGCTATAGGTAGCCAATTTACCATCTGTATAGTAATAAACACTGGTAAAGTTACTACCATGATATTTATCATTTACAGGCGGAGTTACAGGATTCTTTAATTCTGTAGGCTTATTGATACTACCATCAAGATTCACACTATAAAGTCTATAAGAAGATCCTGCAAGTGCCAACTGTGCTAAGTCAGTATCAAGAGCACCTGCCTCACTATATTCTTCTATCATTGACTTACTTCCTAATACTGTTGGAGTAATATTGACTCTAGGCTTAAACTCTTCAAACTTCTGTATAAATTCTTCCATATTAAAATGGTCTCCTATGGTTGTAGTATAGAAAATACTGCTATCCTCATTAATAAATGAGATTTGACCACTGTTATTGGTAAGAATTGTCTTTCCTTTTTTGTCTTTATTACTATCAAAATAGAAGATTCTATTAAGTCCTCTGATAGCATCAACTCTTGTCTTATGATCAGAAGAAGTTAGTTGATGAAGTAAATCATTTACTTTAGTCTTAAGACTTCCTTCTCTCATATCTCCATACATACATGGTATTATTCTACCACAGAACATTCTACCATTAGCTCCTGGAAATAATATATAAGAAGCACCACGCTCTCCCTCTGGGTTAGTAGGCTCCATAACAGACATTTCTTCTTGATTAGTATGAGAAGGACTAACAATAAGAAATTCATCAGCTTTTTGTATAGCCCATGAAGCATTTTCTATAGTAAGGCCAAAAGGATTTCTATCTTTGTCTTGCATTAACTCTATAACAGGTCTATGCTTACCTTCAGTATCATGCTCCATTCTATGTACATTCCATCCTGGGATTAGGCTATAAGGTACTATCTCTGTACTATAGTTAGGTGATATATAGAATCTCTCTTTAGTATGTGATAGGAAATAAGCATCTCTTTCAAGTCTGATTACTCCATCACCATTTTGAGCTTTTGAATCTGTAGCTCCAAAGACTTTTTGTTTTCTACTTTTTGTAGCTAAGCTTATTCCTGACCTAGCATTTACTCCCCAAAGATTATTATAAAGATTCTGTTGTGCAGTATTGTCATTTTTATAGGCATATATACCTATGATAAGATATTTCTTACCATCACCAGTCTCTATAACACCGCCATTCCTATCATTGTCATGTATATGGGTGATACCTCTATTAATAGATTCATCATAGTCAAGTACCAAGAAAAGATTATTGCTAACAGTATCATCTTTAAATGCTCTTGTCACAGGAAAATCCTTTGAGTTGGTAGCCATAAACTTTACCTTAGCTTGTGGATTTGCTTTGAGTATTTGGAATAACTCTTGGTCTATGATATTCCTAAGATTGATATGCATGGAATCAAGCCAAGCATTAAGCTTATCTCTATTATAAGGAGCTTTCTCATCTTTATCTCTGACAAGTGCCTTTTCTCCACCCTGTAAGCTATCTCTATTCCATATAGCCATAGCATAGCCAGATAACTGTGATTGGCTATTATCTTCTTGACTCTCTCCTGATGCATTAAGCTCTGTATCAGAATCCATGTTGTCTTTATTTATAATGGTACCTTCCATATTATCAGGGAGACTATTCTTTTGGTCTTCAAGAGTTTGTCCTACTGCAAATGTATTACCATCAGTATCTTCCATTATATCTACACTAACAGTATCTCCTTGCTTGTAATAAAGCCTTTCTCTTTGAGCTCTTTGCTCATCAATAGCCTTATCCAAGTTAAAGTCTTTCTTGGCCTTTACTTTAGTCTCTTTGTTTTCACCTTCAAAGTTACCAACAAAATACCAATCATCACCATCTTTCTCTAAAGATTTTGCATGGAATGGTCTATTTTCTGTACTATTACCTTGCTGCCCCTTATTATCCTCTTTATTGCTTTTTTCTGTAGGCTTCTGCTGAGCAGGAGCTCCTGCCTCATAGTCCTCTGTCTTATTAGGCTGCTTTCCTCTTAAAGCAATTTGAGCTTTTCTCCTAACACGTCTATTGCCTTTATCATCTGGTTTGCTTAAATCTCCACTATTGATAAGATCAAAGCCTGTTGATTCTTGTAAGGGAGCTTCTGAAGAGACAATTGTGAAATACTTGTCAAAGTCACTCAGTTTCTTCAAGTCATCTATAGTAACATAGGACATAAGAATAAAGTGTCCACTGCTATCTATCATAACCCATTTTGTATTTAATAATTGTACCCCCTTAGACTGCTCTTTAGATGGTTCATTATTAATAGACTTTGATTGTTGTACAGAAGCTTCTGCCTCATAGTCTTCTGGCTTAATAACTATTTCCTCATTCTGTTCTCCATTAGTAAAGGTAATAGTTCTTTTACCATTGTTAATCTTAAGATTGGCAGTAACAGGCTCTTTTCTTGGGCCTGCATTTGTACTATGCCACATATCTCCTGCTGGAGCACTACCTTCCTCAGCACTGTCACTCATGAGACTATTTGCCCAAGACATAGAAATAGGTGTAGCTTCTCCTTTTTGTTTAGCATTTTCAATATTGCTTCTTTCTTTCTCCTCCTCTTCCTTACTTAATGTTTCTTCTGTTGGTACAGCATCTCCTGAAGCTACAAGATTATCAGCAGCAGCTTCTGCTTCTGCCTTAGCTTTAGCCTCAGCTTCAGCTTTTTCTTTAGCTTCCTTAGCAGCTTTCTCAGCAGCAATTCTTTCAGCAGCAGCTTTATCTTCAGCTTCTTTCTTTGCTCTCTCAGCTTCTTTTTTAGCCTTCTCTTCAGCTTCTCTTTTAAGCCTTTCCTCTCTCTTTTCAATGATAGTATGGTCTCTTTGATAGTTAAGTTTCTGCATATCATTAAGAAGATTATCAAAGAACTTTTTGTTTGACTCTGCCATCTTAGGATCATCAATAATGCCTTCAATGTTCCTCATAACATCTTCTACACTATTGGCTTTATGAAACATCATGGCAATATTATCAAGCATAATGTTCTTAGTTGCCTCATCACCATCTTTACTAAAGACAATAGCAGCCGCATCATCAAAGAACTTTCTCATATCATAATAAGGTTTTACCTTATCTACCTTATCAGGATTATCTTGCATATAGGCTTTAAGGACAGAGCTATCATTCCCAAGTACTTCCTTCTTAAGTGTCTCTGCATCACCACTATCATAGGCATCATTAAGTTTCTTATAGCTGTCTTTTAATATTCTTTCAATGTGCTCCTCAGCAGCTCTTCTATCTCTAATAGCCTCTTGAGCATCAAGCCATGTAGTTGCAAGGTCTGCATTATCCAGTAGTTTGTTATACACAGTATTACTGTTTGCTATTCTGTCATGCAAGATACCTGCATCATGTATCTTCTGTAAAGCATCAGGATCCTTAGCTTTGAGCTTTTCTTTTGCTCTTTCAATAATTTTTAATTGTGCTTTTGTATAGTTGCCTTTGTTCCTTTCATCAAGTACTGCTGCTCTGTCAGCAGCATTCATTGATAATATACCATCTACAGATAATGCTGTATCTGGATTATCTTTTATAAGTTGTTCAAGTTCTGCTTTTTCCTCTTGAAGAATACTCTTTTGAGTATCTAGAGATTTATTCTGAAATCTTCTTGATTCCATGAGATTGTTAATCTCATCAAGTTTATCTTGAGCTGCTTTTCTTGCATCTTCATCCTTAGCATTGTCTAACTCTTTTTGGGCATTATCTCTGTCAACAAGTGCTTTATTGTTGGCTTCTATATTAGCTTTTTGCTTAGCTTCTATATTAGCCAAATCCCTTTCTCTTGCTTTAAGAGCATTCTCTCTTGATGCTTTACGCCCATATAGATATTTAAGATTTGCAGTATAGTCTTTATTCTCCGCATCTGTATGCCCAACACCAAGCTCAGACTCTATTTGATTAAGTCTTTCTTTATAGTTATCCTTAGCCAATAGATTATATTTCAGCATACTTATAAGTCTTGGATCTGCATTTCTAAGTTTGCTACTTCTTGCAAGAGTATTGCTTATCTCATCATACTTCTTATAGGTGTCCATAAAGAATTTTGCATTCTTCTGAAGTCTCTCTGCTGCTATTTCTCTGGCATCAGGTTTATCAAGAATTGACTTATTATCTTTGTCTGCAAGAAACTTGTCTATTTCATCATTCATTTCATCCTCAGACAATTTTCCATCAGCAATATTCTGCATATTGGTCATAACATCTTGATAGATCTGACTCTTTGTACCTCCTTCAATACCATGAAGAGTGTGCATTAAGTCCATAAGAGTGAAGACATTATATAACTTATTGTCCTCTGAGTCAAGTATAGTAGAACCTACTCCATCCTCACCTTTATATCTATTTAATTGTAATGGTGAAGAGTAGTTATTTAAAGCCATCATAGCCTTGGCTGCATCATTAAGAGTAGTCTTGTTATTCTTGATAAGCTCATTAATATCTTTAACTCTTTGATCTATAGCTCTATCTTGACTCTTTGCATCAGCATACTCACTTAAGATAGGATTAGTAATTACTCGTGCTGCTCTCTCTGCTATATTAAGTTTATTACCATTCTCATCTACTCCTTTAAGCAATGCTCTTGTAGTATTGATAGGATTTGTAATAATACCTGCATTTACAGCTCCTGAAGCAAATGGAGATATAGCACCAATAATACCTTCATACCAGTTTTCTCTATCAGTAAGACCTCCAACAAAGCCATCAATACCTGCTACCATATTGGCAAATGCTCCATGAGTAGTTGCATTATAGGCCTCTGGATTATAGTTCTTATTAAGATAATCCTTAAATGACTTATCTCCTATTCCTTCTGCCATATTAGCATTAAGACCATCAAGAAACTCATCTGCAAAACCACCTGCTACTTGCTTACCTGCTTGCTTGACTACATTTTGCCATCTTGCTTTAGCAAGTGCCTTACCTGCCTTACCTACAACTCTCTTTACTCCTCCTGTGGCTGCATCTGCTGTGATATTCTTAGCTATAGTATTATCAAGAGCACCTGTCAAGGCACCCTTGGCAATCTTAAAGTTCTGCACACCGCCAGTAATAAAGTTCTCTTTAATAAAGTCTGCTACCCAGTTTTTAGTATAGGTTCTCGCTGCATTAGTAGCTGCCTCTTGATAATCTTTATCATGCTTATACTCTAAGTACTTTTCCTGCTCATTAAGAAGGCTGTCAGTATACATTTGTTTAGCTTGTTGCATAAGAGTAGCATCACTCATAGGTAACTGCTTAACTCCTTCTATAGCTCCTCTCCTAAGTCTTCTTTGATCTTGTAGTTTAAGCTGACTAAAGTATTGTGCTATCTGCTGCTTTGCATGAGGTGCATTGTAATTAATAGTCTTGGCATAGTCATTAAGTTCCTTTCTAATTTGTTCCTTAACAGCCTCTGTATTCTTTTCAAGCTGTTCATTGAAAGTTCCCATAGACTCTCCTTGTGGGCCATTCATGGAAGCTGCCATGTTTATAAGAATATCATTGGCTACACCACTGGTCTTGGAGATAACTCTACCTGCTTTAGACATTGCATTAAGCATCCTGGCACTGGCATTAGCTGCTCTTGCAGCCATCATAGCTGTTTCTCCTACTGCTTTGCCTGCTACTCCTATGCCTTTGCCAATACCACCAAGTAATGCTGTCTCTGCTAAAGATGCAAATATATGACCACTCTGTGCAACTGCCTCTTGAGCAGTACCCCATGAAAGCATATGCTCATTAGGGTTATAGCCATAAGGATTTATATTGACATATTTAGATATACCACCTCTCTGCTTAATAAGCTCCATCTCATGCCGATCAGTAGTATTATACATATACATGTCATTCCAATAAGCAGGATTTGTCCATATATTATCATTCTTCTCACTTCCTATTATAATAGGATTTCCTTGTTTATCATGTAGTATATTTCCATTCTTATCTTTAGCATAGATAGGTGTTAATCCTTGATTGATAAGTCCCATTGCCTCTGGATTGAGAAAAGCATCAGCATTTCTCATCATAGCTATCTGTGAGCCTAAATCTGATAAGAATGTAGTACCTATCTTCTTTAAAGTATTGCCTGTCCATACACCATCTTGTGCCTTGGCTACTCTGTTCTGTATAGAATGATCAAGATATTGTATGGCTATTCCTTTGCCATACTTCTGCTCAAGAGCCATGAACTTTGCATAATCCTTTAACTTATCAGTATTAGAGTAATCACTAAGCCATTTACTGCCCTTGAATTGTGCATAGTGATTAGATACTTTAGTGGCAAGAGTATCAAAGTCTTTATAGCTTTGTGCCAAGCTTTTTACTCCTTTATTATTAGCATTAAGGATACCTTTATAGATAGTATCAGTTAATCCTGCAACAGAGTTTTCTCTTCTCTTTTGTACTTGACTGTATATCTTATCAAGAATATACTGGTTATTCTTTAAATCCTTGTCCTTATTTGCATAAGGATCTACTTTATTAGTTACATCAGAAGCTGCTTTAAGACTACCTGCTGTAGAAAATGGGTTACTTACACCATAAGAGCCCTTTCTTAGCTCTTTATATACAGTTTCTGTATTTTTAAAATTTTGCTTAAATCTATCATTTATCTGACTATCAGTAAGATAATTGGTATTTCTTAATAAGTCAAGTTTTCCTTGCTCATCAAGACCATTGCGTAAGTCCTGTATATTACTATCATTACCAAAAGTAGAATCAAAGGTAGCATTGATAAGATTACTCTTTTCCTTTTGATAGTAATCCTTAAGAAGATTATTCCTGTAGTTCTGAGCTACTTGGCTATCTCCTAACTTAAAGAATGCCTGTTTGCCAAAAGCATCAATGAATCTTGTATTATCATAAAAATCATTTACAACTTGGGCATTATTATAATATTTGCCTAATTTATCAAGATGATTATTAATAAAGTCTTGTTGCTCTTTTAATGATAATTCATTAAATCTTCTGGCTCTCCTGTCAATACCCTGTAAACCCTGTAATCCTTTTAGTCTCTGTTGTATCATAATTACAAATAGTTATTGCATTAAATTAAAACTTGTAGATGTTGCATCTACATCATTACCCTTAGTATTCTGAGTTGTATTAGGTATAATAAGTAATTGTGCTGGAGTATCATCATCTTTATATGGTCTATAATAAATAGTATAATCTTCAGGATGTGTTTTGACTATAGGAGGTATTCTTCTTGCTATACTATTCCATGCACTCACAGTAATCTTATATTTACCTTTTCTGATAGTATGGCCTTCTTCTTTAACTTTCTTAGTTAATTCATCAAGGGTATATGGATTACCATAATCCGTATCTTCATTAGGGATTTTATCTGGAGCATAGTACTTTGAAGTACTGTCACTACCATTATAAGTAATTACTACAGCCTGTCCTAATTTTGGATGAGGCCCTCCCCCACTTGAACCATTACTTCCTGTACTTCCAGTCTTTCCTGTCTTTCCTTCATTCTTCAACTGTTGTACAGCAATAGCCTTCTGAAGTGAAGGATCTTTCTCTGGTACATATGTCCAGTTGCCATTTCCATCTTCAACCATACCATTACCTGCTGCTTGAAGCTGCAATTGTCTTTCTTGTAAATCAAATTGCTTTTGCTCTTTAGCATTGATATAGTCAGGATTCTGCTGCAAGCTGTCATTCTGTTTATATACTGCACCATCAATAAGTCCTCTGATAACATTCTGTACTGCCTGTTCCTTCTTTATTCCAGTTAAGTTAGTATCTGCTTTAGTGGACTTCATAATACTATTGATAGCTTCCTTGAACTCTGGAATAGCATCAAGATTAACATTAAAGGCTTGAAGCACTTCTGGTGTAAATCCAACTCTCTGGACTGCATCCAAGAAGGCAGGATTCTTTAACTGATTAAGTTCTAAGTTACTTACATGTCTTTGACTGATAGCTGCTCCTGATGTCATGCCCATCTTATAAAGACTGTTTCCACTGATAGAGTACTGATTAAAGTTCTTGTCATCAAGCACATCATCAATAGTGGGATTATCTACACTATAAATCATAGTAGGATCCTGTGCATCCTGTGCCATTCTAAGATTCCTCAGCTTCTCAAGTTTAGTACTTGCTTTCTCTAATCTTCCTATCTCTCCTGTATATCTCCTTCTAAGACCTAACAATGCTCTACTATTATCTGCTGTAAGACCATTCTGACTAAAGCTCTGTTCTGCATTTCTTAAGTCTTTAGAGTAGTTATCATAGATACTTCTTGCCTTGCTTCCCTCAGGAAGAGTCTCATCAAGGTAACTGAAAGCATCAGCACCTTGATTATACTTATCCATCTGTTCCTGAGATTTATCCCAAGCATCTTTATACAGTAGAAATGGCGTTAGCATTTCCTGCATGGAAAATGGCTTATAGCCACCATCTATTACCCATGGATTATTACTTGCACTCATCTTCTCTCCTCATTAAAAAGTTAAACCTTTTCTTCTCTTATTAAGCTTGCCTCCTTTAGCACCACTTGTAGCATGTCTACCAGCTAAGCCATGATTAATCATATCATTGTTAAGTACACCAAAGACATTATTATTAGCCAGTGCTGCTATCTGATTGCCTACAGTATTCTCTCTTCCATAATCACTAATATTGGTAAAGAGCTGATTAACATTACCAAGTATTCCCTGTTTCCAAAGATCTTCTCTTGCTGCCATCTGATTAGCATAGTTCATAAGAGCATTAGCCTTAAACTGATTATTCTGATTCTGTGCCTCTGCATTAGCTAAAGCAAATCTGTTTATTGTATCAGCATTATACTGATTAGTGCCTCTGTTAAAGGTTTTCACTCTGTTTTCATCATTGTTATTATACTCTTGAGCAGTTCTTACTAAGTTACCAAGACCTGTATAATAGTTATTGTCATTGGCTATAAGTCCTGTCATCTTTTGACCTATAGAACCATTGTTATTCATAATGGCTCTATTAGTAGCTAACCTTGTGGCATCTGCTTTATTCTGAGCATCCCAAAGAGCAAAAGGATTATGTACTTCATAGTCACCTATCAAAGTAGGAGTAGCCAATACTGGTCTGCCATTAATAGCATTAAGAGACTCTTTATAATACTTATCATTAGGCTTGGTAAATGGTGCTGCCAATAATTCTGCTACTGGGCCAAACATTCCTACATATCTTGGCCATTCTTTCTTAAAAGGAATAGTTGGTCTTTTATTGCCATTACCATTATCATTATTTGTAGCTGCTACTTGTTGTAGTCCTTTAATATTAATATTCTTAGGAGGTGTTAATCCTACAATAGGCTTAGCATTAAGAACACTTGGGTCTGGTCTTGTTGAAAGAGTATACAGTTGGTATTTATTCTTACCATAAGTAAGATTAGGATTAGCTGCCATAGTAACTCCTAACTTAGCAAACTTATCAATTAGATCCTTATAATGTTCATTATTACCATACTCTGTAGAGCCATAATTTCTAATGGATGTTCTTGGGCCTTTAAAGCCATCTACCCATGTGTTATACTTATCACCTGTCTTAGCTCCCTTAGGAAGATTAATATTATCTGCAATACTGAAGGGTTTACCATCTTTATCTGTTCCTGAGAAGTAGTTATTACCACCTGCATTATTCCATAAAGTCTGATGAGCACCAACAGCTTTATCTTGACCATAAAGAGTTGTATTGAGATTATCACCTTTATAGATGCTCCAATAACTCTTTTGCATATCATTAAACTGTTTTACTCTTTGATCAATGATATATTGTCTCTTTGCAGGATCTTTTACATCTTTAACCTCATTATAAAGGTTATCATAGAAAGCCTCAACAGCAGGCTTACTATAAGTGTCCCATGCTTTACCAGATGACCATCCTTTCTTCCAAGTACCTGTATGTTTCTTACCTCCTTTATCAAACTTATGAAGCTCTCCACCATCAGCTGCTTCTACAGGTTGTTGCTCTTCCAAAGTCTGCTGCTCTTGTAATGCTTGCTGCTCTTCTGGGGAATACTCTTCCAAAGGTTGTCCCTCAGAAAATTGTGCATATTCCTCTTGAGGAGTTTCTGCATACTGTTGCTCTTCTCCCTGATAGTCATTAGGCTGCTCTTGATATTGTTGTTCATTATTTACTTCTTGTGTATTAGGTTCTGTAGGTTGCTGCCCAGCAGCAACACCTTGCATCTGTGCTATTAATGCTTGTTGTTCCTCTGGAGACATAGCTTCAAAGGCTTTCTCAGCTTTCTTTATTTCTTCTCTTTGCTTTTGAGCTTCCTGTGCATTAGCAAGCTTTTCCATGTTAGCTTCAAGAGCTGCTTGACTAATAGGGTCATTAGGCCTTTCCTTAGCTTCATCTTCAAGTTTCTTTGATAAGTCAGCATAAGTCATCTTACCACCTTTACTGTATATATGGAACTGTGCTAAAGTCTCTTTATCTGGCTTAATCCTATTACTGAATACATAGTCATTCCATATAGTCTCTCCTTCCTCTACTAAGTTAGGCTGGCCATCAGGAGCAACTCCCATAGGAACACCACCATTAGGATTCTCTTCATGTGTGTCACCTGCATCTACATGAGCTAAATTATCCGTAAAATCTGCCCCATCAACCTGTAAGTCACCACCTAAAGCATAAGAGCTATCTGTATTATTCTGCTGTAAGTAAGCTGTAACATCTGCTGTACTATAAGTCTGACCATTAAAATCAAAGGTCTCCTTGTTATTCTTCAGTGCATCTTCATAAGCTGCTTGAAAAGCTAACATAGCTTGTTGCTGCTCATCTTGTGTATTACTTATAGCATTATCTTCCTGTGTAAGTGAACCACCTTGAGAATGCTTATGCCCACCAAAATTCCTTGCAAAGTTAGCTTTCTTTACCATACCAGCACTGAATTTATTCTTATGTGATAGTACATAATTGGCAAACTCCTGTACTCCCATTCCATGCTTAGTAGCTGCTGCTGTAAAGGTTCCTTTCTTATTTTTAGCTATATGTATTCCACCACCATTAGCAAAACTATTAGTAGTGTCAAATACTGTCATAGTAGGCATTTCCTTCATAAAGCTATTACCCATATTGACAACAGGTGTACTCTTATTAGTAGCTTGTTTATTTCTCATATTAAGATAGTCTGTCATAAGACCATAGCCTATAGCCCCATCCAAAGCACCACCAAAGGCATAAGGTTTAGCATTTTCATAACCTATTAACTGTGTCATCTTAGCATCATCAATAGCATTATCTATCTTCATTTGCATTCCCTCATTAGCTAACTCACTAGCTGCATTGGCTTGATTAGCCATTCTCTTAGCTTTATTCTTTCCAGAGTTGGCACCAAGCAATCCTCCTATAAGTCCTACTGCTCCTCCTATAGCTGCTCCCCAAGGGCCAAAAGCTGCTCCTGCTGTAGCTCCTGAAGCTGTACTACCTAAGATACCTGTAGCCATTCTTCCTCCTGCATCATAAGTATAAGGATCATAGTAATATGGATTGCCAAGATAACCACCATTAGCATAGAAATCTTTCCATCCATAACTAGTTTTAAGTGGTGTAAAGTTCATAGCTGTTGAATATATATTATCCATACTCCCTCCTACTTTTGCTCTATTCAGAC